>Ga0207159_1042_pt1 | contig 32074 bp, 27 predicted proteins | sample Alteio_BWMinHeat_23_FD_153511 | JGI IMG/M metagenome (GOLD analysis project Ga0207159, IMG submission 153511) | Enriched cells from forest soil in Barre Woods Harvard Forest LTER site, Petersham, Massachusetts, United States -... | ecosystem: Environmental > Terrestrial > Soil > Temperate forest >... | reverse complement strand
TGAATGCTGATAGCTATAAAGTACGTAACGGCAGCATTATCGATAAAAAAATATCCATCAAGAAACTGGCCATTTATGCCCTAAAAGAAGGTGGTACGAAAGAACAGGAGATTGAGCCCGGGCAGCAGAACAGGCAAGCGCTTACGGATGAGCAGATCTTACAGCTTGGGCGCATAGGCCGAAAGATAGAAGAACATTTCGGCTGCCCGCAAGATATTGAATGGTGCGCGGCCAATGATACATTTTATATAGTACAAAGCCGGCCTGTTACAACTCTATACCCAATACCTGAAGCGAATGACCAGGAAAATCATGTCTATATTTCCGTCGGCCATCAGCAGATGATGACCGATGTCATGAAGCCACTGGGCTTGTCTTTATGGCAGCTGTTAGCTGCCCGGCCCATGTTTAAAGCCGGTGGAAGGTTATTTGTTGATGTTACACTTCAGCTGGCCTCGCCGGCCAGTAGAAAAATGCTGATAAATGTGATGGGGGAACATGATCTGCTGATAAAAGACGCCATCCTGGCCATCACGGAGCGGGGAGATTTTATCAAATCTTTACCAGGTGCCCAGGCGGATTTGGGTCTCATTAAAAGCAGTGCTGGTAAATCGTCCGTTGACATCCTTGCACAAATGGGAAACGATCCGGCAACTGTTGCTGATCTGATCAGGCGCAGTGAAAAATCGGTAGAAGTCTTAAAACAAAATATCCAGGCGAAATCAGGAGCGGATCTGTTTGATTTTATCGTGGAAGATATGCATTCCAGAAAGAGCTTATTTGCCTCCCAAAATATTGGTGTAATAATGGCTGCTATAGACGCTTCAACATGGCTCAATGAAAATATGATGAAGTGGTTGGGTGAAAAAAAAGCGGCCGACACGCTTTCTCAATCGGCTCCCAACAATATTACTTCTGAAATGGGCCGCGAGCTATTGGATGTAGCCGATGTGATCCGTCCTTATCCAAAAGTAATTGCGTATTTACAACAGGTAAAAGCTGATAATTTTTTAGATGAATTACCTGAGCTGGATGGCGGGCGGGAAACCCGTGACGCTATCAATGCATATCTCGACAAATACGGTATGCGCTGCGCCGGTGAGATCGATATTACTAAAACGCGCTGGAGCGAAAAACCGGCCACGATTGTGCCCATGATCCTCAGTTATATCAAAAACTTTGAGCCTGGTGCCGGCAAGCGGAAATTTGAGCAGGGGCTACAGGAAGCTTCGAAAAAAGAGCAGGAGTTATTGGACCGGTTGAAGCAATTGCCCGATGGTGAGCAAAAAGCCGGGGAAACCAAACAAATGATCAGCCTGCTCCGCAATTTCACCGGTTACCGTGAATATCCAAAATACGGCATAGTCAGCCGCTACTTCGTTTATAAGCAGGCTTTGCTTAAAGAGGCCGCACAACTGGTACAGGCCGGTCTTATCCATGAAAAAGAAGATATATATTATCTCACATTTCAGGAATTGCACGAAGTGGTACGCACCCATACACTGGATTACCCCGTGATCAACCAACGGAAAGACGAGTACAAATTATATGAAAAACTAACTCCGCCCCGCGTCATCACGTCTGATGGTGAAATTGTTACGGGCGCTTATAAACAGGAAAATCTCCCGGCCGGAGCTATTGCAGGCCTGGCTGTTTCTTCCGGGGTTATAGAGGGACGGGCGCGTGTGATCTTAAACATGGAAGATGCTGAGCTGGAAGATGGCGATATATTAGTTACCGCATTTACAGACCCGAGCTGGACACCATTGTTTGTATCCATAAAAGGCCTGGTTACCGAAGTTGGCGGACTGATGACCCATGGAGCAGTTATCGCACGTGAATATGGCTTACCGGCAATTGTTGGGGTGGAGAACGCTACCAGGCTGATAAGAGATGGACAGCGCATCCGGGTGAATGGAACAGACGGATATGTAGAAATACTATAGAGTGAAATGTTTTTTTGTTAGTGGAGCAAAAAGAAGTGGACGTGGGGGGTGGGCCTTGTCCTTAGCGGAAAAATGCTTGACAAAGCCTGGATTAGTGCTGTCAGAAAAAGGCTATAGCTTCAAAATGAACTTTCTCCTGTTTGATTTTTACATACTGCTGAATTGATAAAACAAAAGAGATAAACAATTGGCCGTTTTTGAATGGCGTAACAATCTCTCTTACAATTTTCATGCTTTTTATCATTACTCCTGTATTTTGCAAGCGGTATTCAATTTGCCTGTAAAATTTTTGGCATTATGAGAAAAGAAATATTGATCTTATTTACCTGTTTTATATGTTCGGCAGTAGTGTTGGCACAGGATAAACACATCTTCGCTTTTGGAAAAGACGTTTTTTTGCTTGATGGAAAACCCAGGCAAATAATAAGCGGCGAAATGCACCCGGCGCGAATACCAAAGCCTTACTGGCGGCAAAGAGTGCAAATGGCAAGGGCAATGGGCTGTAATACCATCGCAGTATATATTTTCTGGAATTATCACGAAACATCCCCCGGCGTGTTTGATTTTAAAACTGAGAACCGTGATATAGCTGCATTTATAAAAATATGCAAGGAAGAAGGTATGTGGGTGCTGCTACGGCCCGGCCCCTATGTTTGCGCTGAATGGGACCTCGGCGGCCTGCCATCCTATCTTTTAAAGATCCCGGATATAAAGCTCCGCTGCCTTGACACGCGTTATATGGCTGCCGTAACAAGGTATATAAACCGGTTGTCAAAAGAAGTAACCCCTTTGCTTTGTACAAATGGCGGCCCCATTTTGATGGTGCAAATTGAAAATGAGTATGGCAGCTATGGCAATGATAAAAGATACCTGCTGGCCTTAAAAAAGCTATGGCTTGCCAATGGAGTAAATGTGCCTTTTTATACCAGCGACGGCCCAACAGATTATATGCTTGATGCGGGAAATATTGATGGCGCTGCCATTGGGCTTGACAGCGGGACCAGCGATGATGATTTTGCTACGGCAAAAAAGCATAACCCAAATGTGCCGGCATTCAGCAGCGAAACTTATCCCGGCTGGCTTACACACTGGAAAGAACCATGGCAAAAAACAGATACTGCATCGTTGCTGAAAGAACTGCAATACTTACTGGAACATAAAAGATCGTTCAATTTATATGTAGTGCACGGCGGTACTAATTTTAGTTTTACTGCCGGTGCAAATGCTTTTAAGCCAACACAGTTTCAGCCGGATGTTACCAGTTACGATTACGACGCACCCATTAACGAGCAGGGGCAGCCCACCGCTAAGTTTTTTGCTATTCGCAACCTTATCAGTCAATATGTTCCTTATAAGATCCCTGATCTGCCAAAACCCATTCCTGTAATTGAGGTGCCCGCTTTTCAACTGCAGCCATTCACTACTATTTGGAAAGAGCTGCCTGCACCAATCAATACCCCGCAACCTCAACCTATGGAATCATTCGGTCAAAAAAGCGGGTTTATATTGTATAGTACAAAATTGGTGGGTCATAAAAGCGGTACCCTTACTATTACAGAACCTCATGATTATGCGCTGGTGTTTTTGAATGGCAAATTTATTGACACAGTTTACAGGGATGGCGGTAAATGGTCAGTAACGCTGCCACAGTCAAGTATAGAGAACCCTCAACTTGATATACTGGTAGAAGCAATGGGGCATATAAATTTTGCCCAATACATGATTGACCGGAAAGGCATTACAGACCGTGTTACCTTAAACGGTATGACGCTAATGAACTGGCAAACGTACCTGTTGCCAATGGATGAAAAATTTATCGCTTCACTTACATCAAAGTACCCGGAAGGTTTTCATGAGGGCATATTCTTTAAGGGAAGTTTTGTACTTGATGAACCAGCCGACACATATCTTGACCTTAGCAATTATATAAAAGGTGTTGTTTGGGTTAATGGGCACAACTTAGGCAGGTACTGGAATGTGGGCCCGCAGCAGCATTTATATTGCCCTGCCAACTGGCTTAAAAAAGGCAACAATGAAGTAATTATTTTTGACCTGCATCAACAAAAAGCAGCAACAATCAGAGGGGTGAAGACGCTGGAATAAATTTTAGCATAAAATATAAGTTTAATAAAGTTTTGTTGCGGGGTATACAATATTGCACCCCGCATGTGGCGGGGCGGCATGCGCTCCCCGGTTTATATATTTTCTACCAATATCAGGTTCCTCCGGAACATGAAGAATTGGAGTTACTTATGCCGAAATCACGTTATTTTAGAAATTTATTAACCTGAAAAAATATCTATGTCGCTGGGTAACATAACAATTGGAAAAATGAAGATGCATTTTTTAAAGTATTATGTTATTGGTCTGGCCATCATAGGTATTTTATTATTCAAGTCCGCAGCCTCTTTCTCACAATCAAACCTTATCCATAATAATTATCATTCTGATCCGGGTTTACAGCATTTGAAAGTAGAGCGATGCATGGTCTATACGCCGGATACCTCATGGTTATATTCCCATCACGCATCCATAGTGCATTTTAAGGATAAGTTTATTGCCATATGGTCTAACGGCCTGAAGGATGAGGACAAACCGGGGCAGCGTGTTGTATTTTCAATATCAACAGATTTTTTTCATTGGTCGCAACCAAAAGTATTGGCTCAACCGTCTATATATGCCAATGGCACATTTAATGTTTTAACAGCAGCGGGGTTTTACCAGTTCAATGATACGCTGGTTGCATATTATGGGGAATATTCCCCTAACAGAACGCATACACATTTGTGGGCCAAAACAAGTACAGATGGAATGAATTGGGGGGCGCCTTTGGATATGCATGTTCCGGTTAACCCCAATCACGGGCCACAAAAAACCCGCAACGGCAGGCTTGTCATCAGCGGCAATTTTACATTCCCATATACGGATGATCATACTGGGTTATCAGGCTGGAAGATGGCAAGTTTCTACCCCGATTCGTTATATACGGAAGATAACCCTGCCACATTTTATGCACCTGCTGAGAGGGAGCAATTGCCACCGCTTTGCGAAGGTTCATTTTTTCAAACGGCTGATGGAATAATACACATGCTTCTTCGGGTTACGGGCAAAGGCTGGAAAGGAAAACTTTGGGTTACTGAAAGTGCAGACAATGGTGTGCATTGGTCTTCCCCTGCAGAGACGGGCTTCACAGATAATGACAGTAAGTTTCATTTTGGCAGGTTTAGCAATGGCGATTTCTATTACGTGGGTATACCCGATACTCTGCACCATTATGCACGTACTCCGCTTGTGCTGGCCATTTCAAAAGATGGTAAAGATTTTAGCAGGCAATATATCATTGCTGATGAACCTTATACTTTAAAACAGGAAGGTTTATGGAAAGGCGGCGAATATGGTTACCCGCATACTATGATATACAATGGCTATATGTATATAATTGTGTCAAGAAAAAAGGAGGCAATAGAAGTTATACGATTTGATTTAGGTCAATTGAAAGAATAGCAATTTTTATAAGTGTAAAAAGGCGTTTAACATCGTGCATGTTTTTTAGTTCCGTTAGGAACAAAATATTGGTAGCAAAAAGCACGTATGTTTCGGCGTGCCGTAGGTACGCTATATTATTACAAAACTTCGTGAAAAATATATCTTTCATCAAATTCTATCTCATATTTTTTTAGTAGTTGTATATACTCATTTCTAAAAGAGGTTTTTGTATGATGGGCCTCCTGGTTTTTGATATAATTAATTACAGACGGCAATTGCCCTTTCGAATATGCAAATGCTCCGTAACCCTCCTGCCAACTGAATTTTCCATTAACAAAATTTTTTTTGTTAATCCATGTAGAGGATCCTCCTTTTATATCTTGCATCAGGTCAGATAAACTTTGTTTAGGCCGCATGCCGATCAAAATATGTATATGGTCGGGCATTCCATTTATGATCATTGTTTTATGCTCATTTGTTTGAATTATACCGGTGATATATTTATATAATTCATCTTTCCATGAATGCTGAATAAGGGACAACCTGTCCTGAACTGCAAACACAAGTTGTAAGTGGATCTGGGTATAAGTATTAGCCATCGTTGTAGAATTTAGAGATGCCGTGTCTAACGGCACGGTTTAAAGATAATTAAACATTTTGCTACCAATATTTAATTCCTACGGAATTTATAAGCCTCTTGACTCAATATTAAAACTATTACGATGGCAAATGCAAAATAGCATTAACGGTACGCATGTTTTTATTTAGTTCCGTCAGGAACAAAATATTGGTAGCCCAAAAAAGCAGGTATGTGTCGGCGTGCCGTAGGTACGCAATATGAAATTCCAACGCTCTACTATTTCTGAAAAACTCTCACATAATCCACCACCATCCGCTGGGGAAACGTTGTGGTGCCATCCGGGGCACCAGGCCAATTGCCGCCAACCGCTATATTAAAAATTAAAAAGAAGTTATTGTTGAAAGGATCAGTGCCTGCAATATCCTGGCTGGTGGAAGAAAAATATTGATGATCGTCGATAAGCATTTTAACGCTGTCCTGCGCCCACAGCAGGCTGTACACATGAAACTGCTGATCGAATGAACCGCTGCCTAATACATAATTGGTTCCTTTTTGCAAGGCATTGGCAGCGCTTGCGCCCCAATGCAGCGTACCATAAACGGTATTGGGTTGCTGGCCAAGCAGTTCCATCAGGTCAATCTCACCGCAGGTGGGCCAGCCCACTGAGTTGATATTATCTCCAAGCAGCCAAAGTGCAGGCCATATACCCTTGCCAGCAGGCGTTTTTGCCCGTATATCTACACGCCCGTATTTAAAACTTTGCTTCCCTTCTGTGATCATTCGGGCTGAAGTATAATTATTACCGCCATAGGCTTCCTGCCTGGCTTCAATGATCAGGTTGCCCTGCGACACAAATGCATTCTGTGTCCTGTTGGTATAATTTTCCAGTTCATTATTGCCCCAGCCATTATTATTACCACTTTCAAAGCCCCAATTATTGGTATTTATGGTATTGCCTGTAAATTCATCGCTCCACGCAAGGGTATAACCGGCATAAGTATTAGGGGTGGTATAACCTGCATTGTCAACAGGAAAATAAAGCCCATTTGCGTTTACAATGGTGCCCGTGCCTTTATTCACCGCCAGTGTGCAATTTTGAGGATTGCTTAGCTGAACGTAAAATAGCTGGTCGGCCTGCCTTAAACTGTCGCCTGTTACCTGCACACTTATGGATGCAGATAATTGCCCCGCGGCAATAGTAACTGTACCCGATGCAGCCTGGTAATCCTTATTCTGAATGGCTGTGCCGTCAACAGTAGTATATTGAACAGTAACATTTTGCGTAGCGGCCTTATCAAGGGAAACAGTAAACTGGAAGGTTGAATTTGAAGTGCTCCTGTCCTGTGTAACATCGGATATAGCAGCAGAAGGTACAACCGGTGGCGCTGACGAGCCGGATTTACTACACGCTGTAAATATGCAGGATATTAAAACAACAGCGAGACTTATATCAGTAATTTTCATACATTGGTATTTAGCAACCGGGAAACTATGTTTGTTAAGTTAGTTGTGCAATTTATAGTAATTATCCTAAAATTTATTCAATTTAAACAGTTTATGGACCAGGTGTAATTTTAACTGTATCCAATTCTGTTTATATCGGGCCGGCTGAAAATTAAGGTCGCGTTTAAACCTATAAACAATACCTTGTTTTGTTTTGCGTTTATATTTTTGTGGTATATTAAATCCCTATCTTAAGAAATGACCAAAACTTTAAGATCCTTATTAAACATTCTTGTAATATTTTTTATTGCAGGGCAGGGTTATGCCCAAAGCTATCATGCTATAAATGGTTCGCCTTATGCAGGTGTAACCGCTATGTACAATAACCCGGCGTCTACTGTTAACTCAGCGTATAAATGGGATATTACTTTATTCTCCATGCAGGCAACCATAAGCAACAGTGCGTTCATTCTAAAAAACAATTCTCTTCTCAATCAAAATACCTCAGGCTTCTTTGTCACCGGCGGATCAAAGTCACGTTATTTTAATGCAGATGCCGATTTAAACCTTCTTAATGCCCGGTTTGCCATTAGCAGTAAAAGCGCGGTAGCATTTGGTTTCAGGCTGCGTACCTATAACCAGGCACAGGGGTTGCCATTTTATTATAGCGATACAATAAGCTCCGTTGAAAGCTTTTTACATGCCAATAATAATGTAAACGTTTTAAACGGCTCCATAACTCACTCGGCATGGGCTGAGTTAAATATGAATTATTCCCGCATCATCTTTCAAACGGCGTCATCATCGCTGAGTGCGGGAATCACGTTGTCGTACCTGCGGGGTTTATCCGGTTTATACGCAAACCTGGCAAATGTGCATTATCTCGAAACGAAAAAAAATGGGGTAAATAACTATGTATTCGACCAGGGTGGCATTACTGCAATGTACTCAGATACCTATCTTCAAACCGGCAGCAGCCAGAGTGTAAGTAACTTTTTAAAAAAGGCGCTCCCCTCTTTTGGGCTGGATATCGGCGTTGAATATTTGTTTAAAAATGAAGATAATATAAGCGATGAACCCCCCGGGCGCGCTGACTACGACTGGAAAATAGGCGCGAGCATTATGGATATAGGCCGCAATAAATTTAACCCTATCCAGGGTTCATTTACGGCAAGCGGCCCCGTTGCAGGCTTAACTGATTCAGTTATACAAAGCAAATTAAAAAGTGTACAGAACATCAGGGACCTGAGCGATACTGCAAAAGCGCTGCTTAATACAGTAGATGTTTTGAAGAATAAATTTACTGTGCCATTGCCTGCGCGCCTTGTTATATCATTGGACCGTAACCTGGGCGATAATTTTTTTGTGAATGCAGAGTTCAGTTTTAATTTTAATTCAGCCAGGTTCGAAGGAAGCTTAAGCACAGCAGGCATAAACTTGGTTACTGTCACCCCCCGGTGGGAAACATCTGCATGGGGTGTTTATTTACCTATTCAATATAATAATATCGGTCAATTATGGGCAGGGGCTGCGGTTAAACTTGGCCCGCTATTAATTGGCGTGCATAGCCTTGACTTTTTTAATTGGTTTAAAACAGGTACCCAAACATATAATGGCGGCGGATATATATTACTTAGTATCCATCCTTTTCCACACAAAGAGAGGGTCATAGACAGGAACGATTGCCCCAGGCCATGAGCCACTGCTACGAAATACTAATATATTAACCGGAGAAGATAGATAAAATACAAACGAATAACGTATTTGAATGCAAACCTTGCTATTAACGCCCAAAACAGGTAACACCGCTACATTTTATTAACCCTAATTTAAAGTTAATTGAATATTAGTGTTAACTGCAACTGCTGTAGCTTTGGATGGTAAAACACTGCCCGGATGATCTTTTCGCACGCATTTTTTCAAACTATTATCTTACTGGGCGCCCTGCAGGGCTTTATTGTAAGCAGTTTATTGTTTTTCTCAAAAAGGCCCGGGCAGGCCAATAAAATATTGGGGGCGTTTATATTGCTTATTTCGCTGGCATGTTTTAACCTGTATGCATCTTATAAAAACTGGTTTGGCTCAGATATTTTGCGTTTCATTGCGGACATTGTTCCGCTGGTAATTGTTATGCCATTTGGGCCGCTGATATATTTTTATACCCGCGCCACACTTGATCCCTCTTTTAAACTCACGAAAAAGCAACGCATCCATTTTTACCCGGTCGTTATTGATCTTGTGCCGTCTGCCGCTGTTATTATTTTTATTATCGGTATTATATGCAGGGTATTTAAAAACAACCCGGCCCCCTGGGGTAATTTTATTGATACTTATAATGTGTATGCCGATATTCCGCGGTGGGTATCAGTTAGTACGTATTTGTTGCTATCGTCCAGGTATCTTAAGAATGCCAGGTTACATAAAAAAGCGGAGGTTAGTGATGCTGCCTATAAATGGCTGCGGCAATTTGTAAGGGTGCTTTTTGTTTTTCAATGTATCTGGCTTATTTATCTCGTCCCTTATGTTATACCTAAATATTCAGATAAATTGCTGGATTGGGTTGACTGGTATCCTGTTTATATTCCCATGGTGATAATTATTTACTGGCTTGGTTTAAAAGGGTTTATGATTGTGCAGCAACAGGGATTTGTCGTTAAAAAAGATACTGCTCCCCAAACCGTTTTATCGCCCGCAATAGTTCAGCAGGCCATAAATGTATTGCAAACCTGCATGCAGGAAAAAAAGCTTTATCTAAACCCGCAGCTAAACCTCAGCCTGCTGGCACAGGAAACAGGTTTGCCGCAAAAAACAATATCTGCCGTGCTTAACCAGCACCTGTATAAAAGCTTTAATGAGTTTGTGAATGAATACCGTGTTGAAGCTTTTAAGGATAAGATACAACAAACAGGTTTCGAGAACCTGACCATAGCCGGTCTTGCGTATGAATGCGGATTTAATTCGCAGGCGACTTTTCAGCGTACGTTTAAAGATATGACCGGCATGCCGCCTTCCGAATTTAGAAAAACCATCGCCCAGGTACAGTAATCACCTGTCATTTTAGTATAAACAGTTCTCAAATCCGGATTTGAGAAGCCATTATTTTACCGTTAGTTTCTATTAAGCGGAGATTTGCTGTAAAAGGCGCCGGTAATTGCGGCGGCCTTTTAAAAATGATCTCTTTATGAAGCAATATTTAGTACTCTCTATTTTGGCGTTAACTGTTCATCATTCTTTCTCACAGCAAAAGCAAATACAAAGGGCCGATGGCAAGGGCATTCCGGTCGCTGCCGTTGACAGTATTGTCAATAAGCTTATGGACACGGCGGAAGTAACAGGTTTGTGCCTTGGTATTATTAACGATAATAATATTGTTTACCTGAAAGGGTATGGATATAAAAACAAGGCAACGGGCGGGCTAAACGATACAGCCACCCATTTTTATGCAGCTTCCCTTGCAAAACCGCTGTTTGGCTACATAGTAATGCAATTGGCAGATGAAGGGAAAATTGACCTGGATAAACCTCTGTACACTTATCTGCCCAAACCATTGCCGGAGTATGATAATTATAAAGACCTTGCCGGGGATGACCGCTGGAAATTAATTACAGCAAGAATGTGCCTCGACCATACAACAGGCTTTCCCAACTGGAGGGAGCTTACTGAAGATACAAGCCATAAGCTGAAAATATATTTTACCCCCGGCCAAAAGTATTTTTATTCGGGCGAGGGGATAATGCTTCTCCAGTTTGCAGTAGAAACCATTACCGGCAGGAAACTGGAAGACCTGGCACAGGAAAAGATCTTTAAGCCTTTTGGCATGGCGAAAACAAGTTTTTTATGGCAGCCTGCATTTGAAAATAACTGCGCCCTGGGGCACAACGTTAGTGAAGATACCATCACGAATACCAGGTACGTCCAGGCGTTTGCAGCCGGTTCAATGGAAACCACTATTGGTGACTACAGTCGTTTTGTTGCATCGGCCATGCAGGGTAAAAGGCTTTCAAAAAATGCATGGCAACAGGTGTTCTCTCCCCAAATAAATATTTACTCAAAACACCAGTTTTCATCACTGGGGGATGACACAACAAATGAATACCACAATATCCAGTTGAGCTATGGATTAGGATGGGGGCTTTTTACAAGCGGCAGTGGCAAGGCGTTTTTCAAGGAGGGCCACGGGCTTGGCTGGCAACATTACTCTATTGCTTTTCCGGGCAAAAAAGCAGCTTTTGTTATTATGACAAATAGTGATAATGGTGAAAGGATATTTAAAGAACTTGTTGAAAAAATTACCGGAGTTACCTTACCATGGGATTGGGAAGGATACACCCCCTACCGGCCAACAGTTACATTAACACCCGCAGAACTGCAGCAGTTTACAGGCATTTATGACGGAAGGCTTAAGGCAATTGTTACACTGGAGGGGGGTCGGCTTAAAGTAGAATCGCCAACAGTAAACTTATCTAAAACAAACTTATATGCAGAGAACAGTCATCATTTTTTCCTGAAAATAATGGATACCCAGATCGATTTTGTGAAAGGAGCGGATGGTAAAATTGAGAAAGCTGTCCTGGATGATGAAGGCGAGCACTACGAGTTAAAAAAGGTAAAATAGTAACACCGGGTTTTAAACATAAAATTATGAAAAAAATTATTTTTATTTTGATCACTGCATTTACTGCTGGCTCAATACACGCACAGTTACCCAACACACAATGGAAAGCAAGAATTAATACGGGTGCAACAATAAATGTTGTGTTTGATTTTAAAAAAGACACTTGCTCCATTTACAATATCGCCGATAGTTCCATCATTGAAACGATGTCTTATAATGTGAACGATACCGCATTTACCGTGCACAAAATTGACGGCCAAAGCGATTGCGAAGCCTCTACTATTGGCAAATACCGGTTTGAAATAAAAGACGGTGCATTATATATCCGCCTGCTGACAGATGATTGTGACGACAGGTCCTCTGTATTGGACAACACCAAATGGGTACCATGGAAAATTCCGCAGGAGGTAAAGGTGGATGAAAGCGTTTTAAAACAGCGTGTTGGCGTTTACCAACTTGATGAGGCACATCCCATATACATAACACTGGAAGACGGGCGCCTGTATGTAACCGGGCCTAATAACCAGCTTCCAAAATCACCTCTTCTTGCTGAAAGTGACACAAAATTCTTTTTGAAGATCGCGGCAGTTGAATTTGATTTTGTGAAAGACGCTAACGGGAATGTGATAAAATTAATATCGCACGAGGAAAAGGATTATGAACTGAAAAAGGTAAAGTAGCCTGTAAATTTTAAATAAGATATTCTGTGGTAAACATTAAAAAGCTAATTTTTATTCTTCTTGTGTCGTTATTGTCAGTTTCGCTGCATGCACAACTATTGCATACAAAATGGAAAGGCGCAATTAAAGGCGATAACCCTCAAAACGCAGTATTGAAGTTTGGGAAGGATACACTCATTCTATATGCAGCAACCGATGGTTCGGTTATTGAAACAATGACTTATTCAATAAAAACAAACATTCTCACCGTCAGGAAGATCTCCGGCCAAAGCGACTGCGATGGCTCAACGACTGGTAAATATCTATTTACGATAAAGGGTGGTTCACTAAGCCTTAGCCTTTCATCCGACGCCTGCATGGACAGATCTTCTGCGTTGGATAAAACCGCCTGGATGAAAAAGACAAATTAAAACTATTAGCCTGCCTTGGTATATCTTTCTGGATTTGCTCTGCTCTGAATTTAAAAATATGGCTGCCAGGCGGAGACTGTCACACAGCCATATTTTTTTGCCGTTTGTAACTTTCCTTTCAGGCTGTACGTTTAATCTGTGCAATTTTATATGCAACAACTTCAAAATAAATCTAAACAAACGGCCATGAAAAAGATCATTTTTCTTCTCGTAATATCAATTGCATCCATTTCGGTACATGCCCAGCTTACTGACACGAAATGGAAGGATACTCTTAAACTGGATAACCCGCTTGAGGTATTTTTTAGTTTCGCGAAAGATACTCTTATCGTAACCGCTGTTGCCGATGGTTCGCTCATTGAAACTATGACCTATACGGTAAAAGACAATGTATTTACCATTCAAAAAGTAAGTGGTCAAAGCGATTGCGATAGTTCCTCTTTGGGCAAATACAAATTTGAAATAAACGGCGATGACATGTATGTTACACTGGTATCTGATGACTGTACTGACAGGTCGTCTGTGCTGGACAAAACAAAATTTGTCAGGTCGCGGTAAATAAACTGCATTCAAAATTTCAACACGCCGGGTGTATAAGGTTTACAATACCCCTGGAATTTGGCTGCCATCTAGCCTGACTATCAATAATTTATTATTTAACTTCTAAAACACCCCCTATTTAAAGCCGGGTCATTATTCTTTTATAATTTTGCAGCATATTATATTGTCATGCAATTATATTGTAATTCGTTAACTCAATACAGCCGTTTAAAAACAAGGGAAGTAAAGATCGGGGATTTGCTGCTGGGCAATTTCCATCCTGTACGGCTGCAAACAATGACCACCACCGATACGATGGATACACAGGCCACCGTTGAACAAAGCATCCGCTGCATTGAAGCGGGGGCTGAACTGGTGCGTATCACTGCACCATCTAAACGGGAAGCTGAAAACCTGTTAAACATAAAGAATGAATTGGTAAAAAGGGGCTATAAAACGCCGCTGATAGCTGATATTCATTTTACGCCAAACGCCGCAGAGATAGCAGCGCGTATAGTAGAAAAGGTGCGTGTTAACCCTGGAAATTATGTTGACAAGAAAAAATTTGAGTTTATTGAGTATACCGATATTGAATATAACGAAGAGATTGACCGTATTCGCGAACGGTTTACTCCCTTGGTTAAAATATGCAGGCAATATGGAACCGCTATGCGCATTGGTACCAATCATGGCAGTTTAAGCGACCGTATTATGAGCCGTTACGGCGATACCCCAATGGGTATGGTTGAAAGCGCCATGGAGTTTTTGCGTATTGCACGTGACGAAAATTACCACAACATTGTATTAAGCATGAAGGCCAGCAACCCTAAGGTAATGGTGCAGGCTTACCGGTTACTGATACAGCAAATGGATGCAGAATTTGGCGAGCACTACCCGTTACATTTGGGGGTAACAGAAGCAGGTGATGGGGAAGACGGCAGGATAAAAAGCGCGGTAGGCATTGGTACTTTACTGGAGGATGGTATAGGCGACACCATTCGTGTATCCTTAACGGAAGACCCTGAGTTTGAGATACCTGTTTGCCGGGACCTTGTAAAGAGATATGAAGAAAGCGAGCTATTAAATGCTGACCGCGAAAAGGTAATACTGCCTGTTGAACAGATGCCCTACAGCCCTTTTGATTACAAGAGAAGGGAAACATTTGCCGTTGATAATATTGGCGGCCACCATGTACCTGCTGTGGTTGCAGATTTAAGCAAGATAGAGAAGATAACACCGGCACATTTGCAAAGTATCGGCTATACGTATAATGAACCAACTGATAAATGGAATATTGGCGATGCTGCCGCTGATTATATTTTTACGGGTGATCAAATACTTGACTTTGCTTTGCCGGGTACCCTTAAGGTAATTATAAACGCGGAGGCCCACGCAAATGCTGAAGACAAAAGTAAATACCTGCCCATTTACGATACGATCAGTTTTCTTGCTGCATACAATAAGGGCGAATACCTGGGGAACATTAATTTCGTGATGGTTGGGGCTGATCTGCTGGGTACCTCTTTGTTCCTTGACCTGCTTACACATCTCAATAATAAAGAGCTTGCCGGTAAAACAGTTCTATGCTTTTATTCCGAGCACAAAAATGCCATGCAGTCAATCCGGAAAATGTTTGTTGATGTAATGAATTTTGGTAATAAAAACCCTGTTATAATTATTTGCGACAGCAACTGGCAAACGGCCGATGAACATCTTATACATTACTCCACCGAATGCGGCGCTTTGCTGCTGGATGGTTTTGGCGACGGGATCTGTCTGGGAATTACAAAAAGCAGTTACCGGGAATTGTCAGAAGTAAAAAGTGAAAAGGTAAGAGTGAAAAGTGAAGTGTTGGTTGCTGATGGCGGACATTTGGGAATGGAAGATGAAATATTAGAAGTGGATATTGAGAGCGCGGCTACGAATGTGCTGTCTTTAAATGCAAGTGGCAGAAATTATCTTAATAATCTTTCGCCAGAGCAATTCATCAACAGCACGGCATTTACTATTTTGCAGGCTACCAGAACACGTATTTCTAAAACAGAATATATTTCCTGCCCAAGCTGTGGCAGGACATTGTTTGACCTGCAGGAAACCACTGCAAAAATACGCTCGCGCACCAACCATTTAAAGGGAGTAAAAATTGCTATAATGGGTTGCATTGTGAATGGTCCCGGTGAAATGGCCGATGCCGATTTTGGGTATGTTGGCAGTGGGGTTGGCAAAATAACTTTATACAAAGGAAAAGATATAGTGAAAAGAAATGTGGACAGCGCTATTGCAGTAGATGAATTAATAAACCTGCTGAAAGAAAGTGAAGCGTGGGTGGATGTGTAGAAGTAAATACGAAGTTAGAAGTACGAAGTTAGAAGTGATAAAATATGCGCATTGGCTTAATATCAGACACACATAATTATTTAGACGATTCAGTATTCACTCATTTTAAAGACTGCGATGAAATATGGCACGCGGGCGACTTTGGCAGCATTGCCATTGCTGAAAAATTAAGAGATTTTAAACCTCTGCGTGGAGTATTTGGGAATATTGATGGGCAGGATATAAGAAGCGAATACCCGGAACAAATTATTTTTACCTGTGAAGAAGTAAAAGTATTTATACAGCATATTGGCGGTTACCCGCCTAACTATAAGCCGGGTATTAAAGCAGTTATACAACGCGAACATCCGCAACTTTTTATAAGCGGCCACTCCCATATCTTAAAAGTAATGTACGACGAAAAGCTGCAATGCCTGCACATGAACCCCGGTGCAGTGGGGCTACAGGGCTGGCAAACAGTAAGGACACTTATACGGTTTGCAATAGAAGGTAAGGAAATAAAGAACTGCGAAGTAATCGAGCTAAAGAAAAGATGACAGATGAGAGAATTACAGTTGACCGACGGCAGGAATTGAAGTTTTTATTCAATTGCGGCTGCACAAGCGTTTTTAAGGTATTGCCCCGGATTAATAACCATCCTGTTAGTTAATAAAATCGTTTTCGTTCTTTTTATTTAACTGGGTAAAAAGTTCTGCAAGCCTTGCCTTTAACCCATTGGCCAGGTTAACATGTTTTAATGTTACACCAGTAAGAAATTTAAAAAAATCCGGGCTATGTATTTGTCTTTTGCCTGTTTTAATATTTATATGGGTAAAGGTTGTCCATAATACTGCCTTTATCTGCTGCAGGCCTTCATCATACATTATTAGTTCAACGGTTAACTGTGATTCTGAAGATGCGATAACTGAAGATTCTATACAAACCCTTTCGTTATAAAAGGCCGGGCGTACATATTGTATCTCATGATTGGTAACAACCCAGCTTACACCTTGTTTTGCAAAATCCGGCAGTAACATTTGGTAAGCTTCCCGCAGGTGATCTTCGCGGGCATTCAGCATATAATCAATATAGCGTGCATTATTCAAATGCCCCATAGGGTCACAATCATTAAAACGTACTATATAAAAAGATTGCAACTGTGTTTGCATGATGTGTAATTTAGCAGAGCAAACATAAGCAGTGGAGTATAGTCCACGGTCAGGAAAATTCAAACATTTTTTATGCTTATAGGTGAACTTTCAAAAAAAAGCGGTTTAAGCCGCGATACCATACGCTTTTATGAAAAAAAAGGGTTGATAGAAGTGAATGGCAAAAGCCGTTTGGAAAATAACTATAAAAATTATTCAGATGCCATATTAAAGCGCCTGCTGGCGATAAAAAAAATAAAAGAATTTGGGTTTACGCTGGAAGAGGCAAGGGGCATGATGATACTTTTTGAAGAGGGCGTACTTGAACACAAGCGCGGGATGCGTTATGTGCAAAGGAAGATAAACCTTATTGACAGGAAAATAGAGGAGCTTACCATGATGAAAAGCAAATTGTTGCAAATAACAGATGGCGAAGCTGAACCCTGCCCTTTGAATAAAATACTAATGGAGATAAAATGAGGCACATTGCCGCATCTTATCTCCATTGCAAAACACAAATGGTGAAGAATTATATTAATACCATCCCCTGCCCACGCCAACAAGGTGCCTAAAGGGCCATGGAACGGTTGCAAGTATTATTACAAGTGCAATTAAATAAAAAACCATAGTGCGTACATGTTTCTTTCTGTCGCTTATCTTTTTTCTGCCCTGCGCTTTGCCGATGTGAATTAAAATAACAGTTATCAGCATTCCGGTTAAATGTTCAATCCCGTAAAATCTTACAACGGGGTCTTTCATGGCCGCGCCAAACCCACCGGCGTTTTCAATCAGGTGATACCCCCAGGGGCCAAAGTACCATAGCGCAAGGCCTATAAGAAGCATAAGGTCGGTAGTTATTATAAGCAGCAGGCCGGTACGCGCATCCGATTTTATGAACGGCCTTTCACCGGCAACCATGCTGTTAAATATAGCTATTACCAGCAACAGCAACATCACCCACCGCCCAATACTGTGTATATGAACCAAAATGGAATGTAATGTCTCGTTCATTATGTTTTATTTTAGTAGTTTCAAAACTACACAACATAAAACGCTAAAAAAAGTTTTTATTTGCCCCCGTTGGCCCTTAGGTCGTTAAAGCAATTTGCATCAAGGGTTGGTATTCCGCTGTTCAGCCCGTTCATTAAGCCGGATGTTTCTATCTCATAATACATCAAACAATTTTTATTATTGCAATGCGGCTTATGCGCCTCATCCTCATGTGGCACTACCATGGGTGTGCCATTATTTACCAGCCCGAGCAGGTGCCCAAATTCATGCTCCAATACCCCGCTTTCTACATTTACCCGGTTTGCCTGGCCGATACCTCCTGAATTTGACTGCACTGTTTTTTCCAGGATAACTACAGATGTATTAAGGTAAGCAACGCCGCCTACACCCGGTGTGGAATAATCAGCGTCTGCTACCAGTATAAATATGCCAATACTGTTTCCCGATGTATATACGGTGCGGTTTGACTGTTCAAACAACAACGCATCATTTACGGATATCTGTGACTTGTTTAAGGAGCCAACCTGCGTTTGGGTTATATTAATACCTCCCGGTTTATTAAGAAAGGTTTGCAAAAAAGCTACCAGGTTATTAATTGATCCCTGTTGCAATTGCATTCCCGGTGAGTATTCTATTTGTATATTAACGGTAGTGTAGGATGAAGCGCTTAAAAGGTCACGTGCAGAAGCGCCGACTGAAAGATCATTGGCGGGGTTGTTTCCCAAATTGGAAGATCCGCCATTCTTGCTGCAGCTTGCAAGAACCAGGACAAAACAGGCAAGGCTAATATATTTCTTCATAGTCATCCAGGTATATTTTTCCCGCAAGGCAGCAGATGTTTTATTTTATTAAAAGACGTGAAACCTCAATATTAAAACGGGAAATCCGGCATTCCCGTATAAAAATCCCGTAAATCCCCGCCGTTTCGTTTGCCTTCACGTTTGCCATTTCACCCTCCTTACTTCTCCCAATCTGCAATAAAAATGTTTATGCCATTACCGCCACCGTTATTCCTGTTTGAGGAGAACATAATTTTTTTGCCGTCAGGGCTAAACATCGGGAAGGCATCAAACCCTTTGTCGCGGCTAACTTTTTCAAGGCCTGTGCCATCAAAATTAACCAGGTACATATTAAAAGGAAAACCATATTTGTACTCATAGTTACTGCAAAAGATGATCTTTTTTCCGTCAGGCGTAAAATTAGGCGCCCAGTTGGCCTGCCCAAAATGGGTAACCTGCTGCTGGTTGCTGCCATCCGCGTCTGCAATAAATACTTCCATTTGCGTGGGTGCTACAAGTCCCTGCGATAAGAGGTATTTATAATCTTTTATCTCAGCTTCAGTTTTTGGCCTGCTGGCACGCCAAACAATTTTTTTGCCATTGGGGCTAAACCATGCACCTCCGTCATAACCAAGCTCATGTGTAATTTGCTTTACTTTATATGTTTTAAGATCCATGACATATAAATCAAGATCCCCGTTGCGCATAGAGGTAAATATCATCTTACTGCCATCCGGCGAAAGGGTTGCTTCCGCATCGTAACCGGGTGTATTGGTAAGCTGTTTTATTATTTTGCCGGATGTATCGGCAAGAAAAATATCATAACTGTCGTAAACAGGCCATATATAGCGGTTATTGTATTTGCTGCGGTCAGGCACGGGCGGACAGCTATCCCCACCCAAATAAGTTGAGGCATACACAATATGTTTACCATCAGGTAAAAAAAATCCGCAGGTATTTCTTCCCTTACCATTACTTACCTGTTTATAAACAAAAGGCCTACCGGGTTGTGGTACAGCGCCAAAAAACATCCTGTCGCACATTATACCTTCGGCTGTATTTTTACGCTGAAAAATAACGTATTTGCTGTCGTAGCTCCAATAGGCCTCTGCATTATCACCTCCTGCGGTAAGCTGCTGAATATTTTTAAAATGTTTTTCACCGGCATAAAGCAGGGTATCTGCCCCTGTTGTTTGTGCAAAGGCAGACAGGGAAAATGTTACTGCGTAAACCATGTATAGTGCCGCATACCATTTTTTATACATTCTTATAATTTTTTGTAAAAATAAAGGCTTGCAGCTAAGGTTTATGTAACAAAATAGTCATAAACAGAAAGCGCAGTTTATTTTTGCCGCATGAATAAAAAAACAGGTATTGTTTTTTTGGTACTGGTCACCGTGTTTTCAGCCGCGTGCGGCGATAAACAAACCGGCAATGGTACCGCGGCAACCAAAACAAAAAATGCTTATCCCCCCCAGGTTCAAAATATTTTAGATGAAGTGGCAGCTCACCCTGACAGTGGTAATATCCGCTTAAAGCTGGTATATGCACTGGACAGTATCGGGGATTTTACCAATGCGTTGCAAAATATAAATATTATCCTTAAAAAAGACAGCACCAATTACCGTTTATGGCTTAACAGGGGAAGTATTGCAGAGGATGCAAAAGATACTTTAGCCGCGATGGAAAGTTATGCCAACGCGCTGCGGATATACCGGTCACCCGACGCAATGCTTTCTCTTGCCAATTTATATGCGGAAACAAAAAATCCGCGGGCATTGCTTTTTACCTCGAGGGTAAAAAGCCTGGGGTTGGGCAAAGAATATGATGCCCACAGTGCTTTTGTTACAGGCATTTATTATGCACGCACCGGTAAGCGTGCAGAAGCACTGCAGGCATTTGATGAATGTATTGCCAATAATTACACTTATATGGTGGCCTATATTGAAAAGGGGTTGGTATATTTTGACAATAAGCAATACGATGAAGCGCTTAAAGTATTTGAATTTGCAGCCACGGTTGATAATTTATATGCTGATGCCTATTATTACCAGGCCCGCTGTTATGAAATGACGGGCAAAAAAGATCTTGCTGTTGAAAAATTCCATCAGTCTTTAAGTATTGATAAAACGTTGGCTGAAGCGCATGCCGGGTTAAAAAGGCTGGGGGCGGAGTAGCTTTATAGTTTATGTATGAGTCAATCATTCAGAGGCAGGGAGTAAAAGAAGGTGGTGCCTTTGCCTGGTTCGCTTTCAGCCCATATACGGCCGTTCATCCGCTCAATAAATTCTTTGCATATTACCAAAGCAACGCCTGAGCCTTTTTCTTTATCGCTTGTATATTGCGTTTTGGAAAATATATTAAATAAAGAGCTGACTTTTTCTTTTGTCATACCCTTGCCTTCATCCTTCACAGAGATAATAATTTCGTTCCCGGTTTTTACCGCACTAATGGTTACTGTTGAATTTGTGGGTGAAAATTTAATGGCATTATGAATAAGGTTGCGGTTTACAAACTGCACAAGTTCCTTATCGGCCGTAATATTGGTAGCATCAGTTATATTGTTTTTAACAGTAATATTGAATTTATTTGTTATGTACTGCAGCGATTTGGCAGCTTCGTCAACCAGTTCCTTTAACTGCATGTTTACAGGTTCATACACAAAACCTGATACCTGCTTTTTTATCCAATGCAAAATGTTATCAAATATTTCGAGGGAAGTGTTTGAAGACCTCTCAATATTTTCGACCAGGTAATCCAGTTCTTCTTTTGATAAGGCGCCGGGCTCTTTTAAAAGGCTCATCATTCCTTTTACAGCGGCAAGCGGCTGCCTGAAATCGTGCGCCAGTAATGAAATAAGCCTGTTATTGAATTCATTTTTAGTATGCAGTTCTTCATTACGGGTTTGCGCCATTTCGTTGCGCTGCTTAAGCAGTTCAACATATTTTTTCCTGGCCCTGACCGACCGGAAAGTAAAAAACAGCAGGATCATTATAATAACCGAAAGCATTGAAACAATAATCAGGGCATTACGCCTTGTTTCACTATTGGCTTTTACATTTTCAAGTTCTTTATCTTTCAAGGCATAATCGAGATAGCTAATGCCCGATTGTTGCACAAATTGCTGGTAATCCCGGTATTCCTTTAATAACGCATCAGCATATTGATTGGCATGGCTGGTATCTTTTGCTGATATGTAATAATCGTATAATTTTTCGGCCGAGGTTGTAATGTAATCAGTATAGCCATCCGCGGACGAGGTTTTTAATGCAGCGCTATAATATTGGAGCGCCTGCTTTGAATCGTCTTTTATCAAAATATCACCGAGTGTTATATAGATATTCATCCGTTCGTATTCGCAACCTATACTGTCCGCATAGAGTACAGAATTCTTCAGCAGGTCAAGGGCATCGCCTGTTTTACCCTGTTTTATTAATTGTGCGGCCTGTGTTTCGTTACATACCAGCAACATCCTTTCGTCATGATATTTGGCAGCAATCGCCTTAGCATGCCCTAACAGGCTGAAAATGGAATCATTTTTTAAAGCAGTATCCGCAGAAAGCAGGTTTATGATGACAAGAGATTGAATAGAATCATTGTATAATTTGTTGCCTAATTTATAGGCCGCCCTAAAGTAACTCAAAGCCTGTGCAGGCTTTTTATCAATCGTTACAACCACGCCTAAGTTCATAATAACCTGGCATTCATTGGAAGAGTCACCGGTACTTTTATAAAGGTTCAACGCCTGGTTAAAATATTTTTCAGCAAGATAGGTATTGGTTTTAATGGCGTACACAACGCCTATGCTGTTTAAGGCATCCGCGTCCCCTTTTTTATATTTTAGCCTTTCCGCGATGTTTTTAGCCTTTTCAGCATAAAAAAGGCAGGAATCGGCAGATTTAAGGTGAGAAAGCATTGCAAGCCGGGTAAGGGCGTCAACGTACTGAATACTGTCTTTTATTAACGGAAGTGTGTTTTGGATAGTCCGTATTTCTTTAAGCTGGGCAAATGTACAGCCAGGTATAGCTATTAAAAACAAGAATGAAGTAAACCATTTTCTGTACATTGGTTACGGGGGGTTTGGAATGCTGCTTCGGTAAGGTAGTTAAAAATACGGAAAATACGAAGCCCCTGCCAAACGGCAAGGGCTTTTATAAAACTTAGTTACATTTTTTAAGCTATCCCACACTTTCCGTTTTCATGCTGCGGTTTACTCTTTTGCGTTCTTCTTCATCTAAGATCACTTTGCGGAGGCGTATTTTTTTAGGCGTAACCTCAATACATTCATCCTGCTGAATATACTCCATACATTCTTCCAGTGTCATTTGTATCTTCGGCACAATACGTACAGAATCATCTGTGCCACTGGCACGCATATTGGTTAGTTTTTTTCCTTCCGTAGCGTTTACTATAAGGTCCCCCGGTTTAATGTGTTCGGCAATTATCTGGCCTACATAAACTTCCTCCCCGGGATCTACAAAGAATGAGCCCCTGTCCTGTAATTTGTCAATAGAATAGGCGGTAGTAACAGCCTGGCTCTTAGCAATAAGTACGCCGTTACTGCGGCCAGGTATTGGCCCTTTCCATGGTTTATATTCATTAAAGCGGTGTGCCATTACTGCCTCACCCGCTGTATTGGTAAGCATTTGTGAACGAAGGCCAATCAATCCCCTTGACGGTATCTCAAACTCAAGATGCTGCATTTCGCCTTTGGTTTCCATCACATGCATTTCACCCTTGCGCTGTGTAACAAGGTCAATTACCTTGCCGCTGAATTCAGCAGGCACATCAACAACAAGTGTTTCATACGGCTCATGTTTTTTGCCGTCAACATATTTTACCAGCACCTGTGGCTGCCCTACCGTTAATTCGTACCCTTCCCGGCGCATGGTTTCAACCAGTATGCCCAGGTGCAAAATGCCGCGGCCAAATACTAAAAAGCTGTCTGCTCCATCTGTATCTTCTACTTTTAAGGCAAGATTCTTTTCGGTTTCTTTCATCAGCCTGTCGCGCAGGTGGCGGCTTGTAACAAATTTGCCGTCCTTGCCAAAAAAAGGTGAGTTGTTAATGCTGAAAAGCATACTCATGGTAGGCTCATCCACACTTATCACTGCAAGTGCTTCCGGGTTATCAATATCTGCAATGGTGTCGCCAATATTAAAGTCGTCTAAGCCCACAACTGCACAAAGGTCCCCGCATTGTACTTCAGTTACTTTCTTCTTGCCCATCCCTTCAAAAACGTACAATTCCTTTACGCGCATTCTTTTAATAGTACCATCCGCCTGCATTAAAGCTATCGGCTGGTTTTCTTTTATAAAACCGCGTGCTACTTTGCCAACGGCTATCCTGCCAAGGAAGGAAGAATAGTCCAGAGATGTTATCTGCATCTGCAGGGGGCCTTCTACAATAGTTGGAGGAGGTACATACTTTATAATGCCATCCAGTAAAGGGGTAATATCTTCAGATTGGGTTAATGTATCATTGAACCAGCCATTTTTTCCGCTGCCATAGTAGGTAACAAAATCCAGCTGCTCGTTATTCGCATCAAGAGAAAAGAACAATTCAAAAACCGCTTCGTTAACTTCATCCGGGCGGCAATTGGGCTTGTCAACCTTATTAATAATTACGATAGGTTTTAAATTAAGCTGCAGCGCCTTTTGCAATACAAAGCGTGTTTGCGGCATAGGCCCTTCAAACGCATCAACCAACAGCAATACACCATCGGCCATTTTTAATACACGTTCTACTTCGCCGCCAAAATCACTGTGGCCGGGGGTGTCAATTACGTTGATCTTTACATCTTTATATCGAACTGAGGCATTTTTGCTGAAAATAGTGATCCCGCGTTCGCGCTCCAGGTCATTGCTGTCCATGATGAGTTCACCTGTTTCCTGGTTGTCGCGAAATACTTTGGTAGCATGTAAAATACGGTCAACCAGGGTAGTTTTACCATGGTCAACGTGAGCAATAATTGCAATGTTGCGAATATCCATAAAGGCCTGTGACCACGTTTTAGGCGTGATATTTTTTTTGATTGATTAAATAATATCCTGTACATTTTTCAACTGGCAAAAGTCAATCAGGGCGCGAAGGTATGAAATTGTAACGGGAGGGCAAAGTGAAGAGGAGATTAAATGAATGTAAAGTATTTGAGCCTGAAAGCTTTAATAAGCCGGTTGATTGCGGAAGGAGGCCACTAAAACAACAAGGAAATGAAAACCCAGCACCGAAGATACAGGCAATTACTGCGATAAGTTATTACCCTTCAACTACTTAACCCTTTTAAAATGCAAAACGCCAATTTCCAACTGGAAAAAAATATACCTGCCTGCCGCGTTATGGCTTACTTGCACTAACCGGCGTTGTTATCGCATTTTCTTTCCCCAGGCTTTCTTTATGGATGGCGTTCATCAATTCAGTAATAAATGCTTCAGAAAGCCCGTTCATTTTGCCCAGGGCTATGTTTTTTTGCAAAATGGCGTCAAACCGGTTTTGTTGTAATGCTGGCATATTATGTTTTGCCTTGTAGTAACCCACCTGCTCAACCACCTGCATGCGTTTGCCAAGTATTTCAATAAGCTGTTTGTCCAGGCTGTCTATCTGCTTTCTATACCAGGCAAGGGTGTCCGTTATAATGTGGTTATGTAAGTCTTCTGCCTTTTTTTGAAAATAAATGGTGCTGTCCGTTTGCGCTTCGGTTTTTTGAATATTGATGAATAACAAAACAACAAAGGGCAGGAAGAAGATTTTTTTGAGATGCATACCATTCATTTAGTGCCGGTAAAAATAATAAAATTCGGTTTTACTCCTGGTATCTGCCTTTTTACCCGGATGTGATATGCCCCATCGGCAGTTCTGGTTGTAGAAAATGCTACATACAATTCGTACCGCACGACAAAACGTTTCCATTCTGTTTTGAAAGAGCACATTTCTAAATCGTCATTTTTTTCTTGAAACGCATATTTCTTCTAATGTTAAAATAGCTAAAACTTAAAATTCTTTTACTCATTAGCAGATAAGATAGTTAAAAATAAAATTCAGGCATAAATGCTATTTAGAGTGGAACAGTTATTGTGGCATATGCAGCCATGTACCCTCCTCATTTTTTTACCCCCTAAAAAAGGAGTTTATATGGCTAACGCAGCATTATTTGTGAGGCTTGAAGCAAAGCCCGGCAAAGAAAAAGAAGTTGAACGTCTTTTGCGGGATGGGCTGGAGGCAATAGAGAGCGAGCCCGGTACTACCACCTGGTATGCTATCCGTCTTGGATTTTCAACCTTTGGCATCTTTGACACATTTCCTGACGATGCGTCGAGGCAGGCGCATTTAACAGGCCATCTTGCCAAATCGTTAATGGCTAAATCTTCCCAGCTTCTCGTGCATTCCCCAACGATTGAAAAAGCAGATTTGCTGGCAGTAAAACTGCCGGAAGCAGAACACGCTTATTAGTATGTTGCCTCTAACTTGCACCGCCTGGAATGAAAAAGCCTGCAGAAAATAATTTTCCGCAGGCTTTTTAAGTATTTGGAAGATAAGCTGAAAAAACAGCAACTCGCAATTTCAAGATCGCCGCTTTACAACATCATACCCTAATATAAATCTTCCTCTTATCAAGGAAGTATCCAAAGCTCCAGCATAAAAGCATAAAGCAAATTGCCTGGATAAGGGACCCAACGTAAGGTGTTGCAATACCGAAAACGTTATCAGACAACCAGCCCCAAAGGGATTTGTCCCCAATAGTGATCGCATAGAATGCTATAGGCAGTATTTCTGAAAGCAGGTATACAGGCAATGGATTTTTGCCAACCGTTTCAAAAAAGGTTGTCCATCTTCCCTTTTTATGTGCAAAATCAATAAGATAGATAACGCAGGAAAGTATGAGGCAGTCAAGTCCTACAGTTTGAAGTACAAAAGAGCTTGTCCATAATTTTTTATTTATTGGGAACTGGTAGTTCCAGAAATGTGCAATAACCAGTAAAATAAATCCCCACATCATTATTTTAGCAAGCCCTTCGTAAGTTTTACCTTTTTCCTGTACATATTTACCAACAACATAGCCACCAACTACGTTTGCAATAGCAGGGAAGGTGCTTAAAAAACCTTCAGGATCAAAAGGGAAACCTTCACCTCCGTACAAATGTTTTGTTCCAATAAGCCAGGTATCCAGTTTCAGCACAGCATTGGTGTGTACATCAAGCGGGTCAGGACCATCGCCAAAATACATCATCACCGGCCAATAAGCAATTAGTATCAGGATGCATATAATAACCGTAGCACGTATCTTAAAAAAATATATCATAAGCGATGCAAACAAATAGCCTAAGGCTATACGCTGCAATACACCAAAAATCCTTGTTTCGTCTATTGAGTTAAATACCGCATGGCCAGCGTCATTTTTGTGAAGAGATTGAAGCCAGTACATAAGGTACCCCAATAAAAAAATGATAATGGCCCGCTTGAATATTTTGCCAAGCACTTTTGATGTGGGGTAAGTGCTCCATCTTTTCATCACAAAACTCATGGCGTTGCCAACCGCAAACATAAAAGAAGGAAAAACGAGGTCTGTTGGCGTAAAGCCATTCCAGTGCGCGTGGTGCAGGGGTGCAAAAGTTGTTTCGTCATTACCCGGACTGTTTACGATGATCATAAAACAGATGGTCATTCCACGAAAAATATCCAGTGCGGTAAAACGCTGCACTTCCGTGGTAAGAAAATTTTGGTCGTTTGTTGCCATAATCAGCAATTATTGGTTTGTGGTTTATAGTTTGTGGCTGGTTCCACCGCTAAAAGCGTTCTAAGATAAAAGATTATTGATTAAAACAACAGGTTTAAAGGAATTTTTTGATGAGTTGAATAACTGCAGAAAGCAATATGCTTAACAATATCATGGTAGTAATTGGAAAATAAAACCGAAAGTTCTCTTTTTCAATACGTATGTCGCCGGGCAGGCGGCCAAACCAGCGCAGCTTATCGTGAAAGAAAAATACCAGCGACCCGATAATTACAAGCACAACGCCCGCAATAATAATATATTTGCCGGTTTGGGAATTCATTATTTCATCATTTCTGTTTAAAAAACAATTAAGTAGATTAGCAGTATAAAGTTAGCACACCTTTTAATCAACTCAATACCATCCTATGCTAAAAAAGAAATGGCAGCGTTACACGCTTTTAATACTGGCGGTTATTACCATTGTTTATCTTTTTGGGCCGCACCCTTCAAAACCTGTTTATCAAACAGCCATGCCGCCGGTGCCTGCTGACGCAACTGACCTGGTAAATTATATAAAGCAAAATGAAAGCCTTCATGTTTTGAAACCAGATAATGAAGCCCGTATTGTTTGGTATAACGACAGCTTAAAAAATAAAACTGATTATGCCATTGTGTACCTGCATGGTTTTTCAGCCAGCCAGGAAGAAGGCGCCCCCATACATACCAACATTGCCAAAGAATTTGGCTGCAACCTGTACCTTTCGCGCCTGGCAGAGCACGGCATTGATACCGCAGAACCGCTGATAAATTTGACGCCCGAAAAATACTGGGAGAGTGCTAAACAGGCACTGGCTATTGGCAGGCAATTAGGTAAAAAAATTATTCTTATGGGCACATCAACGGGTGGTACCAATGCTTTGCAGCTGGCCGCAGCATACCCTGATGATATTGCGGCAGTAATATTAATGTCGCCAAACATTGCCATATTCGATCCTAACGCATGGCTGCTTGCTAAACCCTGGGGCCTGCAGATAGCCCACCTGGTAAAAGGGGGCAACTATGTTATATCAACCGATACAAGGCCCATTTATAAGCAATACTGGAATTACCAGTACCGTCTTGAAGCCGCAGTGCAATTGCAGGAAATGCTGGAAACAACTATGACAAAAGAGACATTTGAAAAAGTAAAGGAACCATTGCTGCTGTTGTACTATTACAGGGATGATATTCACCACGACAGTGTGGTAAGCGTACCGGCCATGTTAAAAATGTTCGACGAATTGGGCACACCCGCAGGAGAAAAAATAAAGGAAGCAATACCCAATGCAGGCGATCATGTACTGGGCAGCTACATAAAGTCGAAAGACCTGCTGAGCGTACAAACAGCAATTGAAGATTTTATGGAGAGAAATTTAAAACTTACCAGGACACAAAATAACATTGTGACCGTTATAAAAAAATAGTAAAATGACGCACTCGTAATTGTTGAAAACCGGGATTGGGGGGAACAAAAATGCGTGTTGTAAATATTACACACTTTGCATTTGATTAGTTCCGGCAGGTTTATAAACTAAAATATTTTCATAAAGATCATGCTGTTTCAGGCCGATTCAGGCGTTCCCATAAAGATTGTTTATACATTTGCCAATTAGTATAAGAATTTTGGATCTGGAATAAAACGATTGTTTACAAACTTTTTTATGGAATTGAAACGTAAAATTCTTTTTCTTGTTAATCCTATAGCCGGGGTAACAAAAAAAGAAACAGTGCTGAAGGAGATTGAAAAAGTTATTACAGAAAAGGATATTCTTCATGAGTTTATATACACCAATGCTGCAGGCGACTACGATTTTTTGAAGGACAAAATAGGAAAGGGAAAGATAACTGATATTGTTGTAGTGGGCGGGGATGGGACGGTAAACCAGGTAACAAACGCATTGAGGGGGACGAAGATACGCTTTGGCATAATTCCATTGGGAAGCGGAAACGGCCTTGCCTATGCTGCAGGCATTTCCAAAAAACCATTAACGGCCCTGGAACATATATTTAACGGTAAAACCAAACCCGTTGACGCTTTTTTAATAAACGGCCATTATTCATGCATGCTTAGTGGTATTGGCCTTGATGCTAACGTGGCACATGATTTTGCGGCTAAGGCGTCCCGCGGGTTAATAACGTATACGCAGCAAACCATTATTAATTATTTTAAAGCGCAACCCTACCAGTTTGAAATTGAGCTGAATAATTTCTCCTTTTTTACCGAAGCTTTTTTTATAAGCATTGCCAACAGCAACCAGTTTGGCAACAATGTTACCATTGCCCCACATGCAAATTTAAGCGACGGGTTATTAGATGTGGTAATAGTACAAAAAATGAACAAGGCACGGTTGCCCTTTGCCGTATTAAAGCAACTGCGCGGTGATAATAAATTGCAAAAACTGGTGGATGACATTACTAAAAAACCGGTGTTGAATTTTCAAACAGAAACGTTGAAAATTAAAAATTTAAAACTGGCACCCCTGCATGTTGACGGTGAACCGAGGAAAACTGAAAGCGAATTTGATGTGCATGTACTAAAGCATTGTTTTGAATTGATACACCCGTAATGGGATTGCAGATTGACGATTGCAGATTGTAGATTTATGTAAAGCGATAAATAAATATTCTGTGGATATCTATATTTGTCAACCTTACAAGATACACGATTTGTGCAATCTGCAATCAGGTCATTTCATCAACTTCTCTATTTCCTCAAATGACTGCTGGTTAAATTTACTGTATAAGGCCGCGGCAATGTCAACCTTTTCTACGGTAGTAAGATGAAAACTAAGGGATGCAGATACATCTTTATCTTCCGGTTTATATTCAAAAACAATCCTTTTAAATTTCGTTCCGTTCCCCCTGGAAAAATAAGCAGCCTGGTCGGTTTGATAATAATCCTGCAGTTTAAACCAGTTATTCTGCAGTAAAACAAAAGGGTTGGTAATAAAGTCAAGTATCCCGGCGTCTGCTCCCGTATTATCCCATTCATTTAACCTCCGGTCCCTTATCTGTAGCAGCACAACTTTTGATGTATTTTGCTGAAGCCAGTCTTTAAATACACTTATAAACCGAAGCGAGGTTGACTGCCCGTAATTATCTCTCAATCCTGCGTCCATCACATCAATAACAGGGTTTGTAGGCAGCCATACATTAGGCAGAACATAAGGAAAAGTGGCGTTCATGCGCAGGGCGGAGAGAACCCGAAGGTTCTGCGGGTCCTGCTTTTGAAAGAAGGACGTAAAGTCAATAGCGTCGGGGTCAGAAACAATATTGGAGCTGCTGTCTGTTACATGCTGCATTAAAAAACGGACGGGATGAGTGCTGATGATCATTTGCCGGCCATCGTTGTTAATAGTTGAATTAAAGAAAATTGAAGGTATAACAGCCTGCAGTTCTGCGTCTTTATAATCACCCAGCTGCTTATCTAAAAATCCGCGTGTATTTGCATTTAATTTTTGTTCAAATGCAAAGCCACGGTCTAACGTGTAAGCATTGTTATTGATCTTGAATTTTTTTACCGGCCCTATCAGGTCCCGGGACACGAATGAAGCAAACAGGGGGTTAAGAAGGTCTTTGGAAACATCGTCCAAGTATTTTTTGTCACGGATGTTTGCAATATTGCCCCGTAATTTTTCCCAATAAAGCTGCCTGAAATAAGCCGCACCAAACATGCCGCCGGAAGCCCCGTTTATAAGTACCGTATGCTGCATTAATTTGCCATTGGTAATACTGTCCAGGGCCTGCAGCACATTCATTGTAAAGGCAGCGCTGCGCAAACCCCCTCCGCTTACGTCTATAACAAACAAAACAGGTTTGCTTTCATGTTGATTTTGTTTCCATTTATCCAGGATGCCTTCATACGTTTTTTTATCTTCGGAGACATTTTCAGCGGATGTTAGCTGCAATACACCATTGCGGTCGTAAACGGGCCTGTCATTTTCGTTGTTATAATTTAAGCCATAAGCCTCGTTACGCGGGTCAATTATGTTTTGCTGGTACATCCAGTTCAGCACAATATATAATGCCATAACCGCAGGTATGCTCCAGCTTTTAAGGAATAAAGACAACGCGCCTGCAACTGCAACAAGTATGGCAAAGAATACGGTTATACTTGCCGCAGCGGGGAACTGGAATATCCTGATCTCTGAAAAGAAACCTATGGTTATTAAAAAAATAAACGCCAATAAAATTATCAGCACGGCCGCTATATGATGCCTTTTAAAGATCGAGTCGAGAAACTGCTGGCTGTAATGTTTAACTATACGTGGCTGCCGTAAGGCAAGCCTGGCGCTTAAAAACCAGTCAACACGTACTTCTTCTTTTTCAAGCCGCCGCCTTTTTTTGCGGATCGCTTTTTCGTACTTG
>Ga0207159_1041_pt1 | contig 32828 bp, 31 predicted proteins | sample Alteio_BWMinHeat_23_FD_153511 | JGI IMG/M metagenome (GOLD analysis project Ga0207159, IMG submission 153511) | Enriched cells from forest soil in Barre Woods Harvard Forest LTER site, Petersham, Massachusetts, United States -... | ecosystem: Environmental > Terrestrial > Soil > Temperate forest >... | reverse complement strand
TCGGAAAAATTTTTTCACAGGGCGTTTATATTGCGATCGTCATCGCCGTCATTGGAATTTTGCTTACCTGGTTTGTGGCGCCCATCATTCTGAAACAAGTTATCCATGCACCGGGTTCTGCAGAAATAGCGATCAGGTTTTTAAAGATCCGGATCTGGGGTTTATTCTTTTTGTACATCTACCAAATGCGTAACGCCTTGTTAGTAGGAACAAATCAAAGCAGGTATCTTGTATTTGGGACTCTTGCAGAAGCCATCGCCAATATAATTTTTGATTACAGTTTTATCTTCGGACATTTTGGTTTGCCTGGACTTGGATTAAATGGAGCAGCAATCGCATCCATCATTGCAGAATTTACCGGCATGTTCGTCATTTTTGTTGTTATCTGGCGCAAAGGGATTAGCAAACGATTTTCATTATTCAATAGTTTCAAATGGAACGCACCGATCGTCAGAAAAATTCTCTCCATATCCACCCCGCTTATTTTTCAATTAGCCGCGAGCCTGATGAGCTGGGAATTTTTTTACATTCTTGTTGAGCATCATGGACAAGAAGCATTGGCGATTTCAAATGTGATGCGAAATATTTTCGGTCTCATTGGTTGCGTCACCTGGTCATTCGCAGCCACCACAGCCGCTATGGTAAGCAATATCATTGGCCAGGGCAAGCACGAGAAAGTGCATCCACTCATTTTAAAGATCATTAGTATCAGCTCAGGAGCAGCTCTCATTCTTTGTATTATTATCAATCTTTTCCCGCAAACACTTTTATCAGCCTTTGGACAAGATGAAAGTTTCATTCAGCATGCTGTCCCGGTTGTACGGGTCCTTACCATTGCCGTAGTATTCATGTCGTTTTCCACGATATGGCTAAATGCAGTTACAGGCACAGGCAACAGCCGGGTCACCCTGCTCATTGAGATCGTCACCATTATTCTTTATTGCATTTACATTTATGTGATACTCGAAAGATTTTCCCTCTCCATTACATTTGGATGGATGAGCGAATGGCTTTACTGGATCAGTCTTTTCAGTTTTTCATTTTGGTATATAAAAACCGGCAAATGGAAGATGAAAGTGATTTGATCCTGTACCCGGCATAAGATTATAATCAATTACAATATTTATAGGCCTCGATTGTACCGATATTCATTCGGGCTGAGACCCATTTTAAAAACAATTAAAAATCATTTCTTAATACCCAAATTCCTTCAGAATCATAAAATACATTTGCAGCCAACAAAATTTGGCTGGTGAAAAAAGGTTTTATTGTTTTTATTTTAATATGTACCCTCTCCGGGGCTTACGCACAGGAAAAAGAAAAAGGTGCAAACGCAAAAATTACCGGCAAAGTGATTGACTCCTCAACTAATTTCCCGCTGGAATACGCCACGATCACATTATACAAAGAGGGAGAGAAGAAAGCAATCAATGGTTCTACAACCGATAAAAATGGCAATTTCACAGTAACGGAAGTTTCAACAGGTATATTTTATGCCTTAGCAGAATATATCGGGTACAAGCCATTTACAATAAATAATATTCATGTAGAACAGAAACATGCCGTAGTTGATCTTGAAAATATTTTGCTCACAAAAAAAACCCGATCCCTGCAAAATGTCACGGTAACTGCAACGGCAAAACTAATTGACAATAAAATTGACAAACTCGTTTTTAATGCAGAAAAGGACATTACTTCCCAGACAGGGGTAGCAACGGATATTTTGAAAAAGATACCACAGGTATCTGTGGATGTTGATGGAAATGTAGAGCTGGCAGGGAGCTCATCCATACGCTTTTTAATAAACGGGAAACCGTCGACAGCTTTTGGAAGCAGCATCACTGATGTTTTGCAATCTATACCGGCAAGCGAGATAAAAAGTGTTGAAGTGATCACTAACCCCGGTGCAAAATATGATGCGCAGGGATTGGGAGGCATTATTAATATTATTTTAAAGAAAAGCACCGCACAGGGAGTCAATGGTAATGTTTCACTAGCTGCAGGGACAAGAAATGAAACCGGCTCATTTAATTTCAATGTCCGCAAAGGAAAATTCGGGGTTAACGCATTCTTCAGTGGCAATGCAAGACCTTTTGCAGAAACGGGCAGCTCGTCGCAAAGACTTTCATCTGATACTTCCTTAAAAACATTGGTAAAATTTCAGCAGGATGGTATAAGCAACTTTAAACGGGACGGTTATCATACCGGGCTTGGATTTGACTGGACAGTGAAAGAGAAGAATAATTTTTCAGGCTCCCTGTCTTTTGGAAATTTTGGAAATAACAGCAATGGAGTAGTCAATCAATCACAAATAACAACCGACCAGGCAAACCCTCCAAATATTCTTTCAGAGATCAACACTATCAACAACACCCGCAATTCTTTTTCGGAACATAATATAAATACGGGTTTAAATTATAAAAGAACATTTAATAAAGAAGACCAGGAACTTGAAATCAATGTCAACACAAATTTTGGCAAAAACCATATATCGGCCGGAAATACGCAACTGTTGTTGCCGCAGGATTCTTTATTCTATGGTACAAACAGTGCAAATTCCGGCAATGAAAGAGAAACAGAAATAACTGCCGATTATACACAGCCTTTCACAAAAGATATCAAGTGGGGCATTGGTGGTAAGTTAAATTTTTATGACATAAAAAGCACTTCAAATGTGATGCTGTTCCAGCCGGAGGGTAATAAATATTTGTTTGATTCTTCTTTATCGAATTATCTTAATTATAACCAGAAAGTTTATGCATTATATACAGAGTTGAGTTTTCCTTTGGGTCATTTTTTAGATGCCAAGATCGGTGGTCGCTACGAACGCACTGAGATCAATTCTTTTTATTCAAATGCGGGTCAGCAGGTAAACACCCCGGGATATAATACTTTCGTTCCTTCCATATTTTTCCTGAAAAAATTAACTGAAAAGCAAACGTTGAAATTGAGCTATTCAAAAAGAATAGAAAGACCTGATTATGGTGATCTGAATCCATACATTAACACGAGCGATCCTAAAAATATTGCTGCGGGAAATCCTTATTTAAAACCGGAGATCGGCAACAGGTATGAACTAAGCTATAGCAAGGATCTCGGCAAAGGAGGCTCGTTCACTACAACTTTATTTTACAGGGAAAATCATAATGACATACAACCTTTCATTATTTATTATCCCTCACTCAAACTGGGAGATTCTACTTACACGAATGTTTCTGTAACTACGCGGGAGAACATTGGCCTGGAAAAAAATATGGGCGCCAGTCTTTTTGGTGATCTTCATTTTACTACTGAATTAAATGTGCGCACCAATCTTTTCCTTTTTTACAGGCATACGATCAATACAATCGATAAGGGCTACAACTCTAACAGTTTTAATTATCGTTTTAACATGAATGCCAGTTACGAATTCAGCAACACCCTGGTGGCTGAATTTTTTGGCAATTTCAATTCTGCCCGGCATGAAGCGCAGGGAAGATACCCATCATTCACTTCTTACAATATGGCCATACGCAAACAATTCTGGAACAAAAAAGGCAGCCTTGCACTTACTGCCACCAATCCTTTCAATAAATATGTAAACTTCAAAACAGATTTATTCGGGCCTAATTTCACTGTGGTCAGTACTCGCAAAATTCCTTTTCGTTCTTTTGGCATCAATTTTACCTGGAAGTTTGGAAAGTTGACATTCAAAAAAGAAGAAGACAACAAAGACAATGGGAACTTAAATCCGCCGGCAGAAAACTGATTTAGATAAATAAAAAATTGTTCGCCTGTCGCCGATGATGGTCTATTTTTATTTGCCCGGCTTCATTACTACTATTTAGCTTTTCTTGCGTCGCACACTTGTACGTTCTTATCGCTATTCAGCGCAGTAGTTCTCTTCTACAGAATTTCTTTGTGAGCTTCGTGATTCGTTGTGTCCTTCGTGTCCAATTTTTTTCAGGGCACCAAGGATACACAACGGGCACAACGTAATTCCATGAAACTTCAACTTCTAAAATTGAATAGATTGGCTAACAACAATGCAGATTGATAACATTAAAATGATAGTTTTCGATATCGGAAATTTGCACTAAGGGATATTATGTCATAAATTAGAATATTGTGCATCACTTTTGAGGACATGATGAAAGCATTAAATTTAGTAACCGTGAAAATTCTAAAAGCGTTATTCTTTTTAACTTGCTTTCTCTCAACAACATCTTTTAAAGAAACGAGGGGTGGCTATAAGTTCACCATTTCGGTAAAGCAAATTATCGACAAAATACCCAAAAGTATTACCATTCAAATTGTAAATAATGAACAGTCTGAAATAAGATTAAATAATTTGATACTTGTTTTTTACATAGATGACGAAGGCCTTTGGGGAATCTCAGACAGAAATAGATTTGTTAATAGCGACCTGGTCTTAAAACACAAGCAAAAATTTAATACAATAATCAATTTCGACTCATTAACTTTTACGAGTTTTGATAATAACAAAATTATTTCAACATATGACCTTAAGAAAAAGATTAAAAATGGTAAAAAGATCAGCATACAGGCCTCAATTAATGATTTGAGACGGTTAAAGAATCCATTAGAATCGAGTAGCTTGACATATTCTAATACAATTGAACTAAACAATAACTAAAAAGTGAAGGCACAATAGTCGGCTTTGCAAAAGTTGTGGCTTCCGCAACAGCCAATCACCGATAGTAATTCTTCTGACAATGCTCCAAAGGACGCGGGCACAATAAAATTTAAAATTTTATGTTAGCTTCAGATTCTTAATGCATAATTATGAACTACCGCTTGCTTATGATCATGGCCCTTGCTTTCTCATTCAATAATATATCCATCGGGCAACCTGCCATGAAATATAAAACTATTGGAAGGATCGAACGTATAGATCCTGCACTCGACAACATCATTTCACCCAATACAAAAGTAGAACTGATAGCAGAAGGCTTTGACTGGAGCGAAGGTCCGGTATGGATCGAATCTGAAAAAATGTTGTTATTCTCTGATGTGCCTCAAAATATTATTTACAAATGGACGGAAGAAAAAGGGAAAGAGATTTTTCTCACACCTTCCGGTTATACCGATTCAGCAAAACGTTCCGGAGAAATGGGATCGAATGGTTTGGTTCTCGATCCAAATGGTAAACTGGTAATATGCCAGCACGGCAACAGGCAAATGGCAAGAATGAATGCTTCTTTTAAAGATCCAAAGTCTTTATTTATACCCGTTGCAAATAATTATAAGGGCAAAAAATTTAATAGTCCAAACGATGCGGTTTATAACAGCAAGGGCGAATTATTTTTTACCGATCCGCCTTATGGTTTAGAAAAACGAATGGACGATCCCAAAAAGGAAATTCCATTCCAGGGAGTATATAAAGTAAAAAAGAATGGCGAAGTGATTTTATTGATCGATTCTATCACTCGTCCGAACGGCATTGCATTTTTGCCGGGAGAAAAAACATTGATCATTTCGAATTCTGATCCTGAAAAACCTTTCTGGTATGCGTTTGATGTGGACAATGATGGGTTGAGCAATGGCAGGATATTTCATAGCGCTGCCGGTTATGACTCCACAGAAAAAGGTTTGCCTGATGGAATGAAAATTGACCGGAATGGAAATGTATTTGCCACAGGTCCGGGTGGTTTATGGATCTTTAATAAAGAAGGAAAGTTATTGGGCAAAATAAAATTCGATACTGCTACTTCCAATTGTGCATTTTCTCCTGATCAAAAAACTTTGTACATCACCAATAATATGAATGTGCTGAGGGTAAGGTTGAAATGAACTCATAGTGTTTGTCATGCCGCAGGCATCTATACGCAATGCTAAGCGAATAAAGATCGAATGGCGTACAGACTCCTTGGGAGTGACAACTAAAAATCGAAGTTCCTCACCAATTCGAAATGCATACTACATACTCAACTGCTTCTGGTTGGCAAACAGCAAAGGGTTCATTTCTTTCCTCTAGTAACTACATTCTTTGGCGGCCACCCGCAAGTAATTCATAATTCAGAAATTTCCATTTCTTCCAAGCCGAGTCTCCGAAGAGACTCCGCGCGAATAATCTAAAACTCCTTCTCATAGCTCACCGCGACATTCCCGCTGAAGTTGATAACAGGAGGATATTTTTTTGTAATGACGATCGAAACTTTTTTTACCTGCCTGTACGATTGATGAATGTCTTCGGTAATGACGGTAGCCAGTGTTTCCAAAAGATCCCTCGTTTGAAGCATGTGTTTTTTTACCAGCTCATACAATTTTATATAATTGATCGTCTCGCTCATTCTTGTAATAACGGGAACCGAAGATTCAAAGTACACATCCAAATCAACCATAAATTCATTGGATACTTTTCTTTCCTCTTCATATAATCCATGATGAGCAAAAAAGCGAAGCTGCCTGAGTTTGATCGCAATCATTAAAGAGTATTTTGATTTCGAATTTTGAATTGCGGATTGGGAAATGATCGGTTAACAATCCGCATTCCGCATTTCAATGAATTCCCTTCTCTCCCAAATATCTTTCCGCATCGAGTGCAGCCATGCAACCAGTACCAGCAGCCGTAACTGCCTGCCTGTACACTTTATCCTGCACATCACCGCAGGCAAACACACCTTCTACATTCGTTTTGGTGGTGCCTGCAATTGTTTTTATGTAGCCGGCTTCGTCCATATTGAGCCAGCCCTTAAAAATATCTGAATTGGGTTGATGACCGATGGCAACAAAAAAACCGTTGACGGGAATCGTTTGCTTCTCGTTTGTTTTATTATTAAATATGCGAACCGATTGAACATTTTTCTCTCCCATCACTTCTTCCGTTTCTGTGTTCCAGTAAATTTTTATGTTGGGAGTTTTGAAAACACGTTCCTGCATCACCTTGCTTGCACGCATTTCAGGTTTGCGAATGAACATATGCACCGTAGAGCAAAGCTTCGCCAGATAAAGTGCTTCTTCGGCGGCTGTATCGCCGGCGCCAACAACAGCCACTTCTTTTCCACGAAAGAAAAATCCATCGCAAACAGCACAGGCACTTACACCATAACCATTCAAACGCTGTTCACTTTCCAAACCAAGCCATTTTGCAGAAGCGCCTGTTGCAATGATGACAGCATCGGCTTCAATTAATTTTTCTTCATCGATCCAGACTTTACAAGGTTGTTGTGAAAAATCAACTTTTGTTGCTAAGCCAAAACGAATATCAGTCCCCATTCTTGACGCTTGCTTCTCAAAATCAACCATCATTTCAGGTCCCTGGATACCTTCCGGATAGCCGGGATAATTTTCCACTTCCGTTGTGATCGTTAATTGCCCGCCGGGTTGTATGCCCTGGTATAAAACAGGTTTCAGGTTGGCTCTTGCTGCATAGATGGCAGCAGTATATCCTGCCGGTCCGGATCCGATAATTAAACAATGTATCCTTTCACTCGCTGTTGTTTCCATATTATTAGTCAAATTCAACTTCCGAAAAATTTGACAAATTTAACCTGAATTAGTCAATTGATAATTGTGAGAGTTGTTTGGTCTGGATAGCTTGTCCAAAACGAGTTTGTGAGGAGAATGGGGAATTAAGAATACAGAATTAAGAATACTTACTGCATGAACAAGTTCATTGCTTCCTGTGCCTTGTGCCTTTCTTATATCTCTGATCTCTTTCAGTGCCTCCCTAGTTTAATCATTTTACCATATAGTCACAGAGTATTATACAGAGATCTTTCCTGGAAAACTTTTTCCTATCTTCAAACAAAACTTACTGCATGAACAAGTTCCTTGCTTCATTTGCCTTGTACCTTGTGCCTTTGCTCGCATTTTCCCAACAAAATATGTCTTCGCTGATCGAACAGAAAGCAATGGCCATTCAATCAAAATTGGTTGAATGGAGAAGATATATTCATCAGCATCCGGAGCTCAGCAACCGTGAATACAAAACAGGAGAATTTATTGCAGAACATTTAAAAGAATCAGGTATTGAAGTAAAAACACCGGTAGCAAAAACAGGTGTCGTTGGAATCTTGAAAGGAGCAAAGCCCGGACCCGTGATCGCTTTGCGTGCAGACATGGATGCATTGCCTATAAAAGAAAGAACGGATGTTCCTTTTAAATCAACAGTGACCTCAGAGTACATGGGCGAAACAGTGCCGGTGATGCATGCCTGCGGGCATGATTCACATATTGCAATGTTGCTGGGCACTGCCGAAGTTTTATCATCGATGAAAAATCAACTGGCAGGAACAGTGAAATTTATTTTTCAACCTGCGGAAGAAAGTCCTCCCCCGGATGAAGAAGGAGGAGCTCCGCTAATGATAAAAGAAGGCGTAATGGATGATCCGAAAGTAGATGTGATATTCGGCTTGCATATTGAATCAAAAATTGAAATTGGAAGAATTGAATACAAGCCGGGGGCATTTATGGCAAGCAGTGATTGGTTCACGATAAAAGTAAAAGGCAAAGGATCACATGGCGCTTCACCCTGGGCAGGCATTGACCCGATCGTTGTGAGTGCACAGATCATAAGTGGATTTCAACAAATTGTTAGTCGCCAAATGGAGCTGACAAAAGCACCTGTTGTGATTACTGTTGGGAAAATAAATGGTGGTGTACGCAGCAATATTATTCCGGAAGAATGTGAAATGTTTGGAACGATCAGGACGCTTGACAGCAAAATGGAAAAAGATGTGTTGGAAAGAGTAAGGAACACTGCAGAAAAAATTGCCGAAGCATCAGGGGCAACTGCTGATGTGAGGATCGATAACAAAACTCTTGTGACTTATAATGATACCGCATTGGTACGAATGATGCTACCCTCACTGGTTAAAGCTACAAATGGAAATTTAGGAGAGCGGCAATGGGTAACAGGTGCGGAAGATTTTTCTTTCTATGGTACAAAGGCTCCTGCCTTCTTTTTTTACCTGGGTGGAATGCCTAAAGGCGAAGATCCTGCGAAGGCTCCTGATCATCACACTGCGGATTTTTATATTGATGACAGCATGTTGTATGTGGGTGTAAAAGCTTTTTGCAATTTAGTGTTTGATTATGAAGCAATGAAGACGATGCCGGATAAAAAGAAAAAAGGATTTTAACCTTAGATTGTCACGCCGCAGGCGTCTATACACAAAACGACTGTGAAATCTCTTCAATTATTTGTGCATATATCCCATCATTGCCCCGATGCAGAGGTTAAATTCGAATAGGTTAAGAGCTTCGATTTTTAGTTGTCACTCAGAAGGATTCTATACGCCATTCGATCATCTTGTATGCTGCTATGCCTATTGGATGCCTGCGGCATGACAACGCTCGGGTTGAAGAATTATTTCGCAGGCTTCCAGGAGTCCTTAAGAGTAACAGTTCGATTAAAGATCATTGTCTCTTCACCCGAGTCCTTATCCAGACAAAAATACCCTTTACGCAAAAATTGATACCGTTCATCAAACTTCGCCTTCCTCAATGACGGCTCAGCATAAGCGGCTTTAATGATGTGCAATGAATCGGGATTGATATAATCTTTAAAATCTCCTTCTTCACTTGAAGGATCTTCAACTCTGAACAACCGGTCATACAAGCGAACCTCGCAAGTGATCGCATGCTTCACACTCACCCAATGCAATGTCCCTTTTACATGAATACCCGAAGTATCATTACCGCTGCGGCTTTCAGGAATATAAGAACAACGCAGCCCGGTAATTTTTCCTGCTTCATCTTTAATTACTTCATCACATTTAATAATGTAAGCCGATTTCAATCGCACCATTTGCCCCGGCGCCAAACGAAACCATTTCTTTGCAGGAACTTCCATAAAATCTTCCCGCTCTATGTACAACTCATTACTAAAAGGAATATCCCGGTGACCCGCATTTGCATCTTCAGGATTATTCTCACTCTGTACCATCTCTTCAACATTCAATACCGGTTCTTCATCTCTTGCTTCGGCCAACTCTGAACTCTGAACTCCTAACTCACGACTCACGCCTGACGTCTCACGACTATAATTAGTAATCACAACTTTAAGCGGCTCAAACACCACCATCCTTCTCTGTGCAATTCTATTCAAATGCTCACGAACACAAAACTCAAGCAAGCCAAGATCAGCCACATTTTCTCTTTTAGCAATTCCTACTCTATCGCAAAACTCACGAATCGATTCCGGTGTATAACCACGACGGCGCAAACCTGCAATGGTTGGCATGCGTGGGTCATCCCAACCTTCCACATATTTCTCATTCACCAATTGCAAAAACTTTCTTTTACTCATCACTGTATAAGAAATATTGCGACGGGCAAACTCATATTGACGTGAAGGAAAAATTTCCAGGCTTGCAATCAGCCAGTCATACAATTCACGATGCGGCACAAACTCCAGTGTACATATCGAGTGAGTCACATGTTCTATCGAATCACTTTGTCCATGCGCCATATCATACATCGGGTAAATGCACCATTCATCGCCGGTGCGGTGGTGATGCGCATGCTTGATGCGATACAACACAGGATCACGCATCAGCATGTTGGGAGAAGCCATATCGATCTTTGCACGCAGTGTCCGGCTTCCATCAGGAAACTTCCCGCCTTTCATCTCTTCAAACAACCTCAAATTCTCGTCGGCGGGACGATTGCGATACGGACTGTCGCTGCCCGGCTCTGTTGGAGTTCCTTTCATCCGTGCAATCTCATCGGAAGTTGAATCATCCACATAGGCCAATCCTTTTTTAATCAGCGTTACAGCAAAAGCATAGAGCTGCGGAAAATAATCACTGGCATAGAGTTCATTCTTCCATTCAAAGCCCAGCCAGCGCACATCATCCTTTATGCTATCGACGAATTCTGTTTCCTCTGTAGTTGGATTCGTATCATCAAATCTCAGGTTTGTATATCCACCGTATTTTTTTGTCAAACCGAAGTTTAAACAAATGCTGGTAGCATGACCGATATGCAAATAACCATTCGGCTCCGGCGGAAAACGGGTGACGATGGTTTTATACTTACCGTTTTTTAGATCCTCTTCTATTATTTCTTCAAGAAAATTATTGCTTTTTTCTTCTGACATTCTTGTAATTTCTTTAAGTGCGCAAAGATAAAGATTATGTAGCCGAGTACATTGCTACTAGAGCCACCTGTGAAGTTTATCCTGAGGCGGTCTGTCGGCAGGCAGGCTTGAAGGATCGCTGATTTGTCCTAATCGTAATTCTATTGCTGAGGATTTAATACTAATCCTCAATTTGACGGTAGAAATCTGTGTGGGACGTTACACCTTCCCAATAGAAATTCGAGTCGACAAAGCTTAAACAATCCAGTCCTTATATGAGCCGAAAATTATCAACATACAGTGAGGAAAACCTCAAAAGAATTTGTTTTAGATACGTTAAGTTTAACATTGAATTCAAAAAAAATCATATTGAAAACAGCAGAACAAGATTCACAATCGACATTTAATTACCCTAATAACTTAGTTGAAATCAAAGAAAAATTTAATAAACAAAAGCTTTTTGCACAAAATTGGGTAAATAATTTAAAAGAAGATTTTCGAACAGAATATGCAAGACTCTTTACTTTTTATACTGTCAAGTCTTATTGGAATTTAATTTATGATGATTTTACCTTTTCGATGCCCAAAGTTGACAATTCATTTGAAGAATTGCAACTCGACGATGAGATTATAAAGTTAGCAAAGTCCTTAGCCGAATATCCATCTAAACTTGATTTTGTTGAAGCGAGTTTTCAAATTGGAAACATCTATACTTCGCTACTTTCTGAAACATATCGGTCCTCACATGGTATATTTTATACTTCACCTGAAATTGCCTATAGGATTATTCAAATGGCAGAAGATGCTGGAATTAATTGGACAAATTCAAGAATTTTAGATCCTGCCTGTGGGGGGGGAGCTTTTTTAGCTCCAATTGCATTGAAAATTGCAGCTCACTTAAAATGTACAAACCCTGAAGCCGTCTTAACACATATTGAAAATAATTTAGTTGGCTATGAGATAGATAGTTTTAGTGCTTGGCTATCGCAAATATTTTTAGAAGTTGCATTGAACAAAATTTGTAAACCGGAAAATCGAAGAATTAAATCTCTTATCAAGGTATGCAATACACTTGAACAACTTAATTCAAACGAAAAATTTGATTTAATTATAGGAAACCCACCCTTTGGTAAAATAACTTTAACTAAAGAAGTAAGAGACCTCTATGAAAGTAGTCTCTATGGACATGCTAATTTATATGGTTTGTTTATGCATTTTGGAGTTTTACATCTAAATGAAAATGGTGTTTTAGCATATATCACGCCCACTAGTTTCCTATCTGGAGAATATTTTAAAAATTTGAGGTCATTGATTCAGGAGAAAAGTAACGCTATAAAATTTGATTTCGTACAGTTTAGAAAAGGAATGTTCGAAGGCGTTTTGCAAGAAACTATTTTAAGTACTTTCAAAAAAAATAAAGAGAAAAAACCTGAGGTACAAATAAACGAGCTTAAGAAAGATATAAACTATAAAATCAGTACAATTTCAATAGGTAAATATCTTCTCCCAGAAGACAAAAAAGCCCCTTGGTTATTGCCTAGAAGTCTACCCCAAGCACAAGTAATTAATAAAATAAAGCTGCTTGAAAATCGGCTAATTGATTGGGGGTACGTGGTAAAAACAGGACCATTAGTTTGGAATCGACATAAAAAACAATTGACAAATAAAATACAAAAAAATAGCTACCCATTAATTTGGTCAGAAGCAATTTCCAATAATGGAAAATTTAATTGGAAAGCTGATAAGGAAAATCACACTTTATATTTTAAGGTTATATTGCCGCAAGATCATTGGTTGGTTACAAATGAAAGATGTATTTTATTGCAAAGAACAACTGCAAAAGAACAAGCAAAAAGATTAATTTCCACTATTCTTCCAGCATCTTTTATAAAGAAATATCGATTTGTAGTCATCGAAAACCATGTCAACATAGTTAAAGCTGTTAATAATTCTCCAATTATATCCCTTAAAGTATTAAATACTTTTTTAAATAGCCACGCAACAGACATAGTATTTAGATGTATTAGTGGAAGTGTGGCTGTTTCAGCCTATGAGCTTGAACAATTACCTTTACCGCCAGTAAATAAATTAAAGCGTCTCGAACAGTTAATAGAAAGCAATGCGGAATTTGAAATCATCGAATCAGAATGTTTTAAACTTTACGAGTTAAACGATGTCAGAATTACCGAACCTTTTACTGCGCAAAGAGATATTAAAACGGCTTCAACTAATATTTCCTGAAGGAACTCCTCACCGTGCTTACTGTGTCAGAGAACTATCTGCAAGCACAGTTTTTGTAATGCTATATATCGGTGCACTTGAAGGGTCTGTTATTTATTTATCTCCAAAGCATGTTTATAAAATGACAGAAAAACAATCTAAACAAGTAGATGACGAATCCAGAAAAAAATACGCTGAAGATGTTCTTATTCCGGGATACAAAATTCGTGGTAATCGTTGGTATGCAGATAATACGAGAGAATCAATTCGCGATGAAACACTAAGAGAGGGTTTTATGCAACTTGGAGCAGTTATTAGCAAAAGAGATGTTGCTACAACGTCCAGCAAAGGAAGGTATCTTTTAAAAAAACAATTCGCTGAATTGTTTAATCCAGATTTGTCAAATGAGGTGTTAAAATCATTGATAGTTGAATGGCAAAAAAATAATTTATCGACAGGTTCATTGGCTAGGATTGCATTATTAAAGGATGCAGGTTTAGATAATGAAGAAGGAGTGCTGGTCCAATTCCCAAATAAAGAAACACGAAAATTGAGTGCTGGATTAAGTTCTGAATTATCCAAAGCAGTAATAGAAGAATTTGCAACTAAGTTTTTTGAAAAACCAGTCGTTTTATGGCTAAGCGAAAGTGGGAATAAGGTCGTAGCAAGGGACGATCAATTGGCAAAAAAAATAGGAATTGAAATTGATGCAAGTGTAGATCTTCCAGATATTATTCTCGTTGATTTAAATTCCACAACTATTTTAATTGTATTCATAGAAATTGTTGCTACAGACGGTGCGATAACTAATCGCAGGAAAGAAGCTTTATATAAAATTACTGATACAGCAGGTTTCAAGAGATCAGAAGTTATGTTTGTAACTGTATTTCAAGATAAAAATAGTCAAGCCTTTAAGAAAGCGTTTGAGAATGTAACGTCGAATTCATTAATATGGTTTTCGTCTGAACCAAATAATGTATTTATCTTAAAAGAAGGGGCAATCAAATTATCGAAATTAAAAACGGCATTGGAATAATCCTGTCGTCCAACCAGATTCCTCTGCTGTCAGTAGTATTCCAATAAAATAAAAATCGTTCGATTGCTGTTCTTGTAAGACGTAAAGTATAACTAATGAATAAAATCGAATCAATTTAATATATTCGTTTTTGCAAAATGTCGTTATATGAGTTTGAAAAAAGTTTTTCTTTATTTTCATTTTTATTTTTGTTTTTATTGTCTGCGTTCAGCAATCCAGGTAATCATTTTATAATGCAAAAGAATTCTTGTGACACTGTACCCGTAAAGGATTCAATTAATGATGGTGTTTTGGGAAAGTAGAGATAGAAGCTTCTTTTCGGGGAGGAGAACCGGCATGGAGAGATTTTCTTGGAAAAACTTTAAATCCAAAAGTACCTGTGAAGAAAAAAGCTCTCAAGGGAGCCTATACAGTATGGATACAATTTGTAGTTGATAAGGAAGGAAAATTATCCCGAATTGAAAGCTCTTACCAACCATGGTTACGGTATGGAAGATGAAGTAAGTAATCAGAACTTTTAAAAAAACACCCCGATGGACGCCCGCTACACAAAATGGAAAAATCGTGAAAGCATATAGAAAACAACCAGTAACCTTTAAAGTCGAACAATGATTGTTCATTAGTCATTCACTTGAACCACTACAGCGCAAGTTCTGGCAGGCAGCTTTATTTTTGCAGGCAACTGAACTATCTTATCGTTTTGAAATGGAATACAGAGTTCTGCTTTTCCATCCTTGCCATTCGGAATATTCACTTCCACATTATCTTCTTTATTGTCGAAATTAACTACCACTACTGCCTTCCTTGTTGTATCATTCATAGGTTCAAAAACAGAAAATCTTGAATTCTCTCCGCATTTGACTGTTGCCCCGAGGGTGTCCATGAACCGCCCGGTAAACAGAATGCCGGTATATTTTTTTCGGATCCGGATCAGTTCTGCAACATATTTCGATAATGGCTGAGTTACCGCCTCGTCAAGAGAAGCACTGTAATGTCGCGGGGCCATAGCCCATACCAGGCCGTATCGCATTCCATTATTCATGATGTTGAAATCGAAAGGGCTTTCTGCAAATATGGTGGACGTCCATTCGGGAAAAGTATACTTTAATGCAGGATGCATATCTATGTCGTTCATGCGGAGATAGGATACATCCACATATTGAAATGCACGGTCCCAAATCAGTTCTGATGCGATGGCTAATTGCGGATCAATTTTTCTTCCTTCTTTCAGTACCTGGCCTAACATATCAAAAACGGCCTGTGCCATGGCCCTGTCAGGACTTAACTTAAGCAAAGGATTAAAATCAACATCGATTGAAGTAGTTTTGTCAAATTGAAAACCATCGGCTCCCGATTTCACCAGGTCAAGGAAATAATTCATCAGCAGTTTGTTTACTTCCGGATACGACGGTGTCATTTGTGTCATGTTGTGCCTGGTGATTCCAATACGGGAACTTATAGTTCCTTCACCCCATCCTGAAAGGATGAGATCATCCGCCCAGCGTCCCTTCGTTTCATATTTTTTCAGTTTATCATAGTACAATGGAATATCAGTATCAACCCATTGAATGTTTGCAAAAATGAGCGGATGCACTCCCGATTTTTTAATATTGATCAATGCATTTCTGAAGTCTTCTTTTGTTCCAAGTCTTCGGTCGGGTTCGTATTCAGGATATCCGCGATCGATTCCGCCTTTGTCCCATCCTAAAATTTCGAATGTTGTTACTCCGTATTTCTTTGCGTCAGCAGCCAGTTTGGGCAGATCATTAAACTTATAATTAATAACGTCTTCGCCATTGGACATGATAATACTCTGCCATGCCATTTCGTTACGAAGCCATGTAGGTTGACGTTTTACATTATAATGTTTGTCAAACCAATGGCGGTAAATATGGCTTCCCTCGTGCCAATCGCCATGGTGTAATTGAAGCACAACCGGCGCCGAAGAAAAAACACCTCTCTTTGTATAGGGCATATTCATCCATCCCATAGTAAGTCCAATGGGAGTTCCTTCTGGAACATCTGTTTTTGTTGGCCAGTTGTCACCTATCACATTCCCTTTTTCAGAAGGACGTAATTCGTAATACAAAGCGGCTTTTCGAATTATCGAATCCTGCTGGGCATAATACATCCCGATGTTTTCCCTGGTATTAAAAACCTCCATCCAGCTCATGCTCATGCTCCAACTCGGATAAGTAATTCCTGTGGCTGAATATGTGATGCCGAGATTACCTCCACCATAACCTCCGCCTGAAAAGCGGGTAAACATCTCTCCCTCATTATTTGTTGTTCCACCGGGTATCAATGTCCGGTTATCGGAACGGTTTCGCAGACCCTTCTGCCCGCCAATGATTCCATATAAAATTTCTGCTAACGGCTGATCAGTATTATTATTGACAGTAATAGAAAATAATACTTGACCGTTTTTACTTTCTATTTTATAATCAACTTTTATATTGAGGGTTTGACGTTCATTTATTAACTGGTCGTAGTGACAGATAATACCATTGTTTAATTTTTCAAAACGAGCTTTTTGATTTGTGCTGATAAAATAATTGGCTTCGTAACCCGGTAAAGGCAACAGTATACGGAAATTCTCTCCTAACCGACTTTCTTTTATTATTTCTTCGTCAGGATTTTTCCAATGTAATCCAACAAGATTACCGTTGATTTTATCAAGATGGAAAACACATACGTCAGTTGTTACTTCTATCACCTCCTGCGCGAGTGCTATATTAATAAATGAAAGAGCGATAAGGAAACCTATGGTTTTTTTTATGCCGGTTTTCATATTCATACTTTTTTAATGAAAATAATGCAGTAATGAAATAGTATTGCTAAACTAGTTTTAATGTATTTAAATCCTTTCTTTTAAAAACCCAATTGCATCAAAGATCAGTATAAATGTTTCGTGGCCTGCCGAAAGAGTCGCACCCACATTGTAATTGGTCGTCCGACAAACACTGCTGCCGGGAGTGTTCCAATAAAATAAACTTTGCATTTTTTACGTTATGGTATGCCGCCAGGCGTTGCACATAGCATACGAACAATCGAAATGAAAACATACCTGAGTCGTTGGGAGGCCAATCGCAAACCCACGCCTCATAGCAATGAAGGCAAAAAAAACCGATGCACTTTGCTCTAAGTACAAGCCCGGGTTCATTCCGCGATTTTTGCAAATAGTTATCCACCGTTGCTTTAGCTATATTATCCGTAACTATAAATTTTTTTCATTTCCGTCTATCTTGTACCAAATGCATCCCTATGAAACTCCTCAATTATATCTGCAGCATTATGGGCATTGCCGTGCTGTTTACATCGTGTGGTATTTTCATTAATAAAAAATCGGAGCAGCCTTTGCTATCAAGAAATGAAACGACGAGGCCAATTTATACATCCCCTTTTGCAAGCAAGGCAATCCAGGCAAGAAATTATGCAATAGAAAACGATTTTTCTACGAGGTATTGTTTTTTTGTTGACATGAGCATTCACAGTGGCCGCAAGCGTTTTTTTGTTTATGATCTCGAAAAGAATATAGTAATAATGTCTGGCCTGGTTGCCCATGGCAGTTGCGGAGACACTTTTCAGGATGAAGCGAAATTTTCAAATGCGCCCGGTGGTGGTTGCAGCTCATTGGGGAAATATAAGATAGGGGAAAGATATCGGGGACAATATGGCAAATCTTATAAATTATACGGTCTTGAAAAGACAAATTCCAATGCTTACAAACGGGCTGTCGTGTTACATGGCTTTAGTTGTGTTCCCGATGAGGAAATTTATCCAAGGGTTGTTTGTAATAGTTTAGGTTGCGCGATGGTTTCACCTGCTTTTTTCGAAAAGCTTGCTTCAATTATTGATGGGTCAAAAAAACCTATCGTTTTGTGGATATACAAATAGCACGTCCTGATTTATCCGGACCGCGGGAGGTTATACAAAAGACATGAACATATTGTTGGTAAGCAACATGCAATCTATATCTCATACCACAATGGCATCAAAACATCATCGAACAAATATCTGGGTGTAGTAAATAACCCCACGCCGATTACGAGCTGTACCAATGCCAATGAATTTATAATTGCCCAGCATATTTTTCCGATGGCCGCTTGAGTTTTTCCACATTGAAACAACTTCTCTTCCGCTCCTGGCACCAGATGCGACATTCTCCGCCATACCATAAAAGGGTTTAATAATTTTCTGCACCTTTAAAACCCGCTGGTTATAACCATCATGTCCAAAACTGCATCGACCATTTGCCATATCCTCACTGTGCCTGCGGGCAATTGCATTCAGATCGTCCCGCATCACAACAGCAGCTAATCCTTTGGATATTCGGAATTGATTGGTGTACTTAAATACATCTTCATTCAATCCTTCTTTCGGCTGTAAAGCAAAAGTAAAAAGCAGAAAACAAGCAATAGAAAAGGCAAAGGAGAAACGATGAGATACGAAGCCGGTTTTTAACATAGGTCAGAATTTTAGTCATCATCTGCAAGTTTTATACCAGACAGAGTAAAAAACTCCGCTTCACCAACAACGTTTCCTCCTCTGCTGTCGGCAGTGTTTCAATAAAATAAAACTTTTCGATTGCTGTTCTGAGTCTGTGACTCGGTTGCTGCGAGTGATTACACGTTTTTGTCATTCCGAATGCAGCATAGTAGAATAAGAAGACCCGAAGTCCAACTTTATGGCACCAAATTAAATTATTGCAGTTGTACTTCTCTTATATCGGTACTGCCGTCTATTGTTATCGTCTTCCTGTAAGTTGTATTTCTATATACAACCTCGCATGTATAATTTCCTCTTCCGAGGTTCACCATTATTCTCCCATACTTATCCGAGTAGCCCTGGGCCACCTGTTTGCCACTGCCATCAAAAATTGTGAAAAGGGAATATGCAACGGAATACCTGTTGTTTCCTTCCTGGTATAACAACCGGAAATTATCTGCAAATGCGCTGCTGATAAACAGAAGGAAGATCGCTGCAAAGATTATTTTTTTCATAATAATATAGTTTATCAGAAATTAGATAATAAAAGCGGTTTATAAAATCGTGTAAGTTCTACATCGTTCGAAAGAAGAGAAGGCTTTTTATGTAACCAATCATTATATTCCTTACCGGGATAAAGTTGCGCATTTCCGTATTTATTTGAATACATTATGCATTTGATCTCATCTTCAAAACGGCGTCCTTTATCAATACTCAGAGAAATGGTATATTTTCCTGAAGAATTATCAATTATTGCATCAGCACTTGTCGGAATCACCTTGAATTCGCCATCCGACCAATCCTTAATCCTGTGACTTGTATCTACCAGTGAACCCTGAATGATCCATTGAGCCTTTTCTTTGACCTGGGATTTTTGGAAAGCAAAAAAAGCAGCAACAAATCCTAGAAAAACAAAAACCAATGCCGGGTAATTTGTTTTAAGTTTTCCAAATTTGGAGATCTCAATTTCTATTGGCTGTTTTGTTTCGGAATCCAGATATGTTTTTTGCTTTAACAAAGCAACAAACCCAAGTACGATTGATGAAATTGAAATAATATACATAATTATTTGTGCCAGCATAAAAGAATTTTAACAGAGTTAAAAAATTAAGCCTGATTTCTTAGACGTTTTCTGTGAAAAAAAGGAAACATATTTCCCTGGTACTATTTTACGAGTTTATTGGTATAAAGCTCCGCCTGTCAGTAGTGCTCCAACAAATAAAAACTGTTCGATTGCTGTACTGAGATTGCCTGCCGTTTACCTGCCGAAGGCATAGCAGCAGTGCTGTCAAAACAATTTTGTAATTTTAAACCATGAGTATAACGGAACAAATAATTACTGACAAAAAAGGAAAAGCAATAGCTGTTCAGCTTCCAGTGAACCAATATAAAAAACTCTTAGAACTGGCAGAAGAAATGGAAGAAATAAAAGCTTATGACAGAGCAATGAAACGCACCCATGCATTTATTCCTTTTGACCAGGCTGTAAATGAATTAAAAGCGAAACGAAAAAAATAATGTATTAACTCATAATTGATCGCTATGCTCAAAAACAGTTGGGTAAAATTCCTCCTCCTCATTTTAATCGTATCATAAAAGCCATAAATGATCTTGCAACAAACCCAAGACCTCAAGGACATAAAAAACTTACAGCCCGTTCTGGTTAACGCATTCGTGTTGGCGACTATCGTGTCATTTACAACATCGAAGACAAAATTTTAACTGTATTTGTTATTGACATCGGTCACAGAAAAGATATTTATGATTAAGAAATAGCATCAGTACATTTTATGCTTTAAAGTTCAACTGCCTTTATGAGAAAGATTATTTTCGGTAATATTCTTTTTTTGGCAATCGTTCAAACCGGCTGTTTATCAAAAAAAATGTTGTAAATGCCCATTACCCATAACAGAATAAATATCTACCTTTAATTGTCATTCTAATTTATCGGTAAAATCAAACTAATTAAAATGAAAACCAGGGATTCGGGGATTATTTATTTTATTTTAGGGATCTACACCCTGATGATAAGCTGGCATTACAATCATTCTGTTATCCTTCTCATTATACACTATATATTCTGGCCCATTTATTTGATTTATGAATTGCTTATAGGTCACCTGTCCCATGGTATGTGGAAAAGCATTCCCGAATCTTATTTTAAATAGGATTCCAAATCACTCATTTTATTGCCCTACGGATCTCTTGCCTAGCCCCAACATATTCAAATCTCAATTCGCCGGGTAAGCAATCTCACGTCTGCAATACACAATGGTCATTGCAAACAATCAGGGCATCAAAAAAGTTGTATCTTTTAAAAAATATAAAATGAAAATTCCTACTCATAATAATCGACTGATGCCATACCTCGTCTTGCCCACTGCTTACAAATTTGCAGACTTTGTAAAAAATGTTTTTGGCGCAACTGAACAAGTGATCATGCCGCGAGGCGAAGGTGTTATCATGCATGGTGAATTGCGCATCGGCGATTCGGTGATCATGTTTGCCGATGCTACTGAAGAATTTTCTGCAAGACCAGCCGGTTTTTTTATTTATGTAGAGAACGTCGATGAAACATATAAAAAAGCATTAGAGCTGGGAGCCGATTCTTTAAGAGAGCCTATGCAACAACCTTATGGTTATACCTGTGGTTTTCATGATCCTTTTGGTAATGACTGGTGGCCGGTGCAGGCTGAACAAGAATGAAATTACCTCCCTGCTATGCCCGTGTTGTTGGTAGCCCCAGGCTGACCGACAACTTTTTTTAAAATTATTATCGTTTATCAAAACACTCTGACAATTTTTTACCAGCATAGCTCAACGCATTTCATTTCGAACGCAGCAATCGTCATTTCTGCGACCATCATAGCAAAGTCTTGTGCCAGGCTTATGCTGAGCGATCTAAAAACCAAATCAAATCCATTTAATATATTCGTCTTAGTAAAAAATCATTCTATGATTCTGAAAAAAACTTTTATCCTATCATTATTTCCTTCTTTTCTTTTACTACAAGTATCTGCTAAACCATTCTTGTCGTATCGCTCTTTGATTATTCAAAAAGATTTTTGTGATACTGTGCCGGTAAAAGATTCAGTTCACAACCAGGTTTTTGAGAAAGTTGAAATAGAGGCTTCTTTCCCGGGTGGCACAGACGCATGGAGAAATTTTCTTGGGCAAACTCTAAATCCAAAAGTAGCTGCAAAAAGAAAAGCTCCCAAGGGAGCCTACACAGTATGGATACAATTTATAGTAGACAAAGAAGGAAGATTGTCGGAGTTCAGGGCTCTTACAAATCAAGGTTACGGTATGGAAGAAGAAGTAATCAGAACATTAAAAAAATCACCTCGATGGATCCCTGCCTCACAAGATGGGAAGAACGTGAAAGCCTACAGAAAACAACCTATAACCTTTGTAGTTGAATAAGATTAGTTTTTGTTTTTGATCAGTTAACGAACAAGTCAATCTGGTCGCTCTTCATGTTGCTGCTTTTTCAAACCCGACGATCATCATTGCGCACATCATAGTAAAGCATTGGGAAGCCTCCCCGCCCGGCGTGCGATCTGAAAAGATTACCTGGAATAAAAAACGGCGCCTTAAAAAGCACCGTTATCAATCATTATTTTCTTAATTTAAGCCGGCTGACTCCATGACACTCTCCGCAGAGTAAACTTTTAAAACAGGGTCTTTTGCATAACTGTCTTTTATCTTTGCTACCAATTGCCTGTAAATACCGCTGGAATGATAAGTGTTTGCATCTTCTTCATTTTCCCAGACCGTCATGGAAATAAATTCGTCCGTTTTATCAACGGGTTCAAGTAGCCTGCAATCGAGATTTCCGTTTTGTTGTTTTACAACCGGAACAATTTCGGCGTTGTAAATTTTTTTTGCTCCTTCAATTTTTTCCGGCAAAAAATTTAGATAAGTGAGTCGCACAATCATATAGCCTCCTTTTTTTAATGTAAGGAATTATAGTTCTCAGAGAGCCCGGTTTCATAATTACAGATGATTTCTTTTCAAAAGGTACTATTAAATATTTGTGTGACTATATAAATAATTTTTTTATCGTTATCAGCGTTTAATCCCGACGTTATCTGAAAAACTCAGCCACACCAACAACTCTTTCAGGCATAACCCCGGCGCATTTCATGTTTTTATCATTTCAAACACAGTCTTCGTTATTATAGGCATCATAACAAAGTTTTGTGCCGGGATAATGCGAAGTCTGCCTCTCAGGCGGACGATCTGAGAATAAAAATTTGTTTCGACAGATTTTCCTATCTTACTATTGACTTTCACTAATGTCATTAATTTATACTCTCTGAACACTGCTTTCTTTTTTTAATTATAAAACCATCAAAATGAAACGAAGAAAATTTATTATGGATTCATCTCTCCTTGCTTTTAGCATTGGAGTATTTGGAAAAATAAAATGGGATGGGCACGCTTATGTAGGTGAAGACCCTACGACAACAGACATTCTCGGTCCTTTTTATCGGCCGGGGGCACCTTTCCGTACAGACCTGGTTCAACCCGGAACAAAAGGTGAGATACTTCATTTCAGTGGAACAATTTTCGGAAAAGATGGAAAGACTCCGGTGAAAAATGCTTTAGTGGAAATATGGCATTGCAACGAAGATGGAGTGTATGATAATACATCCGATGATTATATCTATCGTTCGTCATGGAAAACCGGGGATGATGGAAAATATCATTTCAGAACTATCCTTCCTGTTCCTTATAAAGCCGGTCCTACCCTGACAAGACCTGCTCATATTCATATGCGTATTTCGGGTACCAGCCTGCAGGACCTCGTAACACAGATATATTTTAAAGGAGATAAACATATTGCTGAGGACATGAGTTCTTCTGACCCCAGGTCATTAAATCGCATTCTTGATATTTCAAAGAATGCTCAAAATGAGAAAGTAGTAAAATTTGATATTTCATTAAAAGAAGAGTATGTACTTGATGCAGCGGCATATAAAAAAATAACGGGCCTGTATGAGATGAGTGATAAATCAAATGGTGAGTTTTACAGGGACGGCGATCAACTCTTTGTAAAAATGAATGGCCAGATCATGGAGGCAATGGATTATAAAGGGAATAATAGCTTTGAAGGCGGCCTGGGCCAGCTGAAAGTACAGTTTGAATTACTCAGCAATGGTGGCTCTAAAGTAAAACTGAGTTACCCGGATGATGACAGAAAAATAATCACGATCGGGGGAAATAAGATTCTTAAATATCCCGGTTGAGTGTTTCAATTGCTTATTCGAAAATATCGCTTCGGCGCATTTCATGTTTTTTGTCATTTCGAACGCAACCATAATCATTGGGAGCATCATAGCAAAGTCATGTACCAGGCCGATGCAAAACAATACTCCAACAACTTATTTTAACGGTTCAGCGAAATTTACAATATCAACAACCCGGTCAATTAAGCAAAAGAATATCTTTCCATAATATGAGTAAAAGGATATTGAATGAAAGAACTGCATGGAATATTCTTCTCCTGTTAATTCGCGTTTGGCTTGGCTATAGAATGTTTGGTGCGAGTTATTCTTCTGTGATAGATATTATTTTTCATCCAAAAGAAAGGGTATTTTTTGAAAAATGGTTTGGAGAAGAATTGCATTTCCCAATGCCGGTAGTAATGGCATTTATAGCAAAGGCTTCAGAGCTTACTGGCGGCTTCTTTGTATTCTTTGGTCTTTTTACAAGAGCATTTGCATCACTCATTGCATTTACCATGTTAGTGGCAACCCTGGTTGCTAATTTAGGAGAGAATTTTATTATTGACGGAGGCTTTACTATCTCTTATGTTTTATTCGCTTTGATCCTCATTGTAGCAGGTGCGGGAGAATATAGCCTTGACCATTTTCGGTTAAAGAAAGAGCTGCTGCTTTAATCCCGACTGATCTTAATTTGTATTAAAAAATCCGGGTATATATGTACTCAAGACACAAGATAATTTTTTGATTTTGGTCAATCTCATTAACTATGTACCAGTCGGGACAAGCCTAAATTCTATTACCTTGAATATCCGTTTCCTTCCAAGCAGGTAGTTGTTGATATTATAAAGGGCATGTTCAAAAATCTGTTGCAACTTATTTTCAGGCTTCAATACTCTTTGATCAATACCGTTCCCTCTCGCTGCTATTAAGTTGCCATTTTTGCCCTTAATTACCCATAAATAAGAAACTCCATGTTCCCTTTCTTCAAGGTTAAAAGTCGTCTCTAGTATTTCTCCTGTAGGAGTGTATTCAACCTTTAGGAACACGGTTCCGATTACTTCCATAATTATTTTTGGTAACTATGTACCTATTAACCAAAATTACAATCTTCTTAAGGAGTGTAGGGCTAATTTCGAATAAGTGAAGTTCACAAACCTTTAGGGTTGAAGCCCACGGATTACCCCGTGGTTTTTTGTGCTATGGCAACATACATGCCGAAATCCAAAGATGTTTAGCGGGGCCATCACCCGCAAATTCTTTATACATATAGTCTGGATACATTTTATACTTTTTTCAATTCAAACACAATCACCGTTGCAAAATCTAAACAATAGGTAAATTTATCAGACAAAAAATATCTTGTAGCAGGCACATATCATAACAGTAGTTGCCGGCAGGATATTATGAAATAAGAAACAAGCTAATGATTTCAATTACCAGGGCTAAAGAGAAAGATTTCCAATTACTTTCTAACATTGGCAAAATATCGTTTATAGAATCGCATGGAAGCAGCGCTGCTACTGACGATATAAATATTTATCTAAGTGAAAAATTTAATCCTGATGTATTCAAAGAAGAACTAAATGATCTAAAAAATATTTACCATATCATTTATCACGATAATCAACCGGCTGGTTATTCTAAAATTATTTTTAATACCCCGCATTCAAATATTCAACTAAATAATGTAACAAAACTGGAGCGCCTTTATTTGCTGAGAGAGTTCTATAATTTAAATTTAGGGTTTGAACTTCTTAAGTTTAATATTGAATTAAGCAAAAAGAATAACCAGGCGGGAATGTGGTTAAATGTATGGAAGGAAAATCACAGGGCAGTTAGTTTTTATAAAAAAAATGGATTTATAGTTGCAGGAAGCTACGATTTTAAACTTACCGAAACTCATTCAAACCCTAACTATCAAATGTTTCTCAGGTATTCTTAGCCGCCTATTTAATGAAGCATCACAAAACAACTTTTTCCTGTTTTATAAATAAAACAGAAAAAAACAAATAACTTCAAATCTGTTTTTTCAAAAAAATTCTTAACCCAAAAACTAGTTATGAGGATTTTAATAAGAGTAATCGCAATTAGTTTTCTTCTTGGATGCAATTCAAAAAATGATTCAGGAACTAATTCAGTTTCTGATAAAACACCTAATGATTTTTCTTATCCTTACAAAGCCACTTATTCATCCGACGTGATTGTGCCTTCAAATCCTGAATATGCGCAAAAGGTTTTAACGGTTTGGAAAATGTTTGAAACCGGCAACATTGATTCTATGAAACAATATTATGCTGATACAGTTACATACGAACCATCCAGTGGCCACAGATTCTATGGCAAAACAGCAGATCTTCTTGACTATGCAAAAAAGGATATAGAAGATCTTGATTCTTTAAGATTTGACATATCGACCTGGCAAAGTGTACATATCGCAGACAAAAATGAAAATTGGGTCTACATATGGGCTGCTGAAAGAAGATACTCCAAAAAGGGAAGTGCTGACACTTCTTTAATACATGAGCAGTGGAAAATTGAAAATGGGAAAATTGTTTATTTTAATCAATATACAGCAATCCCTGCTAAATAATTTTGCTGTCGTTACCGGTATTTAGCACCGACAGCCACGAAGACATCACAACAATTCTTTTCAGCGAAGCATTTCGTGATTTGTCATTACTGTTATTGAACATCATAAAAAAAACTTCTTAGATTTAATATTCCGGCGATTAACTTACTAAAACTATGACCATGCGCCTATCTTTATCAGCCAAAGGTTTTTTTTATCTTTCGCTGCTGATCTTCTTTTCGTGCAAGAGCAAAATTAAACCCGATAATTTCTCCAATGTCAGTTCACTGGACCTGAAAAGAGGAGAAATTGTTTCCTGTGGTCCGCAAGATGGAGAAACGTTCGGTGTTGTTTCTTTTACCGCTACTGTTCCTGACAATCTTAAAAAGGATTTTAATATTGCTATCGCCCTTCTTCACTCATTTGAATATGATGAAGCTGAAAAAATGTTTGCAAAGATCATTGACCAGTCACCGCATTGCGCTATGGCTTACTGGGGAGTAGCGATGAGTAATTTTCATCCGCTTTGGGCTCCTCCTGCTCAACCGGAAATGGAAAAAGGAATAAAGGCTGTTCAACTGGCTCGTGCTATCAGTAACAAGACAAAAAGAGAATCGGACTACATTGAAGCCATTGCAAAGTTTTATGAAAATGCTGATCATACTGATTATCGCACCCGTGTATTGAATTTTGAAAGCGCCATGGAAAAGATCTATGTAAACTATCCCGATGATAAAGAGGCTGTTGTTTTTTATGCATTAGCACTAGATGCGGCGGCTGATCCCGCTGATAAAACTTATACCAATCAAAGAAAAGCTTTCGCCATTTTAAATCCTGTTTTTGAAAAAGAGCCCCTGCATCCGGGTATTGCCCACTACATTATTCATAATTGCGATTACCCGGGCCTGGCCGAACTGGCTTTGCCAGCTGCAAGAAAGTACGCATCCATTGCTCCTGCCTCTGCACATGCCCAGCATATGCCGTCGCATATTTTCACCCGCCTTGGTCTTTGGGATGAAAGCATACAATCAAACCTTGTTTCTGTTTCTTCAGCGAAATGTTATGCAGAAAAAGCAAAAATCAATGGCCATTGGGATCAGGAACTCCATGGAATGGATTACCTGGTATATGCCTATTTACAAAAAGGAGAGGATGATCTTGCAAAACAACAAGTAGATTACCTTCAAACTATTAATAATGTTTATCCTGTGGATTTTATATCACTCTATGCTTTTGCAGCCATACCTGCACGTTATTTACTTGAAAGAAAACTGTGGAAGGAAGCTGCCAGCCTGCAAATACACCCGGAAAGTTTTCCATGGGAAAAATTTTCATGGCAGAAAGCGATCATTCATTTTGCAAGATTACTGGGCGCGGTTCATACAAACAATATGAATGAAGCAAAAACTGAATTTGAAAATTTAAAATTGCTCTACGCAAAATTAACTGTACAAAAAGATAAGAAACAAGAAGCAACACAGGTTGAAGTTCAGATAAAAACATCAGAAGCATGGATAGAGTACAAACAGGGAAATAATGCAAAAGCATTGGAACTCATGAATGCAGGAGCAGATATGGAAGATGGAATGGAAAAACATCCGGTAACGCCAGGTGAAGTAATTCCTGCCCGTGAATTGCTGGCAGAAATGTTATTGGATATGAATAAACCGGCATCGGCTCTTGAAAATTTTGAACTGGATCTTAAAACACATCCCAATCGGTTCAATGGACTTTATAATGCAGCTATTGCAGCTGAAAGATCTGGTAACAATGAAAAAGCAATTAACTACTTCAAAAAATTATTAGAAATCTCTGATCAGAAGAACTGTAAGAGAATAGAACTGCAGAAAGCAAGATCGTTTTTGTCACGTGTTTGATAGTCTCTTATTATGCATGTAATATTTTTGCCACAGTTAGCTTTAGCAAAATGCCAATACCAACATGTTGGTTGCCCCTAACAACTAAAGATGCCTTTGCGCAACTCTTAGTATTCGTAAAGTATAAAAAAGCGACAGGTAAGACTGTCGCCGAAAGAAGTAAGAACAATTATTTTCTGGGTATTTAATACTTCTGCACAATTCTGTAAAAGAAGAAATTGGGAGGTCCTTCCACACCGCCTTCTTTCATTTTATCTTTTAAATCCTTTGAGTTTATAAACGCTTTTGCTTTACCCATATCTGCTACAGCAAATACAATGGTGACACTATGATTGTCTCCAATTGTGTGGCCAAGTACCCTATCTGTAAGTCCCGCATCTATCCTTGCCTGTTTGTGATCATCAAAAACTTTTTTCCAGGCATCCCAGTCTTTCACCTTATGTTTTACCATCAGCCTGACGGTTTGCTGTATGGCCGTGGTATCATTCATCACCGTTGTGGTATAATCCATAGCGACAGGCCCGACAACTCCTCCCTTTTTCATCCTGTTCTTCATTTCGGTCGAGGCGGCCATTGCCTTCGCTTTGTCCACATCATCCATTTTCAAAGCAACCATTACCATATTGGAATCTTCGACTCCTCTTGCAATAACGTAATTATGCAATCCATTAGCCTGGCGAATTGAATCATGTGAATCATAAGCCATTTTCCATTTGGCATAATTAGCCACTTTGTGTTTAATGGTCATGATACTGGTTGGACCAGATGAAGGAGTTACCATGGTTGTAGTTGCAGCAGTGTCTGTTTTTGCCGTTGTAGTATCAGTAGTACTTTCATCGGCTTTTTTGTCGTTTCCTGAGTTACAGGAGCTAAGGAATAGCATGCCCGCTCCAACAATTATGGCCGCCAGGAATTTTACTCGTTTCATTTGTTTTAATTTTTTGTTTAGGTAAAATAAAAATTCAGGGGAACGGAGAAAGCTTGCAGAAGATGCGGAATTAGTAATGAAAAAGTAAACTAAAATTGGTAAAGCAAAAAAGAATTTTATTTTACTTTGCTCGTCCCGCTTCCAGGTGGTCTTGCAATAGCTATTTTATGAATTTTGAAATTATTTACCCATCCAGATCTTGTAGCTACGCATTCATGCTTTTCCAATTTCGAGCGTAACCATCCCTGCTAACACCATGGTATAAAAAACAAAACCTATAATGACAGAATGCGCATACATTTGGATCAATTAAATTTTATGGAAACCCCTAAAGACCTGCGGCTTGCTGTATTAATTGATGCCGATAATATTTCTTATTCCAACATAAAAGCCATGATGGAAGAAATAGCTAAATACGGCATCCCTACATTCAAAAGAATTTACGGCGACTGGACAAAACCTACACTGGCAGGCTGGAAAACTGTTCTGCTTGAAAATGCTATCTCACCTGTGCAACAATATAGCTACACCATTGGTAAAAACTCTTCTGACTCGGCACTGATCATAGATGCAATGGATATCCTCTATTCAGGTCGTGTTGATGGTTTCTGCATAATTTCCAGCGACAGCGATTTTACGAGGCTTGCTAACCGCCTTCGCGAGGCCGGCATGAAAGTGTTTGGCATAGGTGAAAAGAAAACTCCCCCGGCATTTATTGCTTCCTGCAATAAATTTATTTACCTGGAAATTTTGAAAGAGGAAATACAACAGGCACCTGTAAAAACAACAGCAATAAAAACATCAGCGAAAACAACCCTGCCCACTGTATCAACAATCGATAAAGGATTAATAAAACTGATCGCTGATAGTATTAACGATATTGCAGAAGAAGATGGCTGGGTTTTTTTGGGAGTACTCGGCAATCTTATCCTAAAAAAACAACCGGATTTCGATCCACGTAATTATGGCTATAAAAAATTGATCGATCTTATACGGGACATTCATGAGTTTGAAATTGACAGAAGAGCTTCAGGAAAAAATAATGTATTTCACATTTATGTGCGTACAAAAGAAACTTTTTCAAACGACAGGAAGACAAGTTTGAAGAATTTAAGACGATGAGAAATGATCTCTTTCGATAAGCAAATATCATTCTACATATATTGTTTGTATTTTAAAATAAATGAAAGTATCATATTTAACAATATTGTTACTGATCCCCCTGTTATCCTGTACAAATAAAGTTTGCCTGCACAGGATAAAAACGTACCTGGATGCGCACACAATAAAGACCAAAAGCCGGTATTTGTCTGAAGATTACCACTCGTTTTTCATGGATAAAAAAGATAAAGGAGAAGATAAAGCAGAAGCCCTGCATTCTTTTTTGAACTGGGATGCACCACTGCATCCTGATATAACTATATTAAATTATAGTGTTAATGGCAATGAATGGAAAGCAGAAGTCAACGAACAAAATGATTTTTCAAAGCTGATCGGCTTTCCGGGATGGAAAGCAACTGAAATAATTAATTTTAATTCAAAGAAAAAGATCGATGAAGTGATCTATATACCCAATGACGCAAATCCTGATTATAAAAAATGGCTGCAACCTGCAGTTGACTGGCTTCAAAAAAATAAATTCGCTGAGTTGGATGAAGTATATAAAAAAGGAAGACTTGTGCAAACATCCGAAACAGCCAGGAAATGGATCAGCCTTTTACAATTATGGCGGAAGGAAACTACTACTACAAAATAACTTTGAAGGCAGAGCCTTGCAATAATTATCTCAAACCATTTTATAAAAATCAGTAATTTGTTTTCTATTAATGATAATTCTATGAAAGAACGTTCAACATTTTTTGCGCCTCAGCTTTTTCTCAAAAATGTAGCCGCTGGTATTGAATTTTATAAAAAAGCATTTGATGCTTTCGAGCTACGACGTTGGAGCAATGACGACGGAAGCGTGCATGTGGCAGAGCTTTCCATTGATGGCGCTTTATTTCATATGCATGAAGAAGTTTCAGGGGAAACAGAGTTGAGTCCCGAATCATTAGATGCAACAACTGTATTGATAGGATTATTTGTTACCGATCCGCGTGCGGTTATGTCAAAAGCTGTTAAAGCCGGCGCTATTGAAACAAACCCGGTAAAAGATTACGACTATGGTTACACGCAGGGCAGTGTTACTGATCCTTTTGGCCATCACTGGCTCATTGAAAAAAAGATCGTTTGATTTATCAGGTTATTACCATTTGATAATCCAAAAAGCAAATAAAGAGGACTACCTGAATTATTGCTTTGCCAAAAGAAGCGCTTAATCTTTTAATACATTTGATCACCCTGTTAAATCAATCTTCCATGAAAAGAAGAACATTTGTGCGGCTTGTAACGACAATAACTGTTGCTTTGTATTTACCTAATCTGTATTGCAAGCCAAAATACAATACACTTACAAGAATGCTCGCCCAACCGGATGCATTGCAACATATCTGCGACGCCAAAAACCATACACGAGATCGGCGAAGCTTATCAAAAACAAACAAGTAATGAAAATAATAAAACGACGCTCGTAAAACTCCTTGCTATGGATATCAATGGAAATCCTATTGATGAATCAGCGGATAGTGCTTTAGTTGCTTCTCAACTCGCAAAAAAAATTCAGCAGGATTTTCAACAAGATAAAACGGTAGTAGTGGACGGATGGGTGTTATCCCGTACAGAGGCAAGACAGTGCGCTTTATTTTCATTGACCGAAAAATAATTCATATGCATATTGATGCAAAGGAACTTGATAATAATTCTTTAATACAGGGAGATATTTGCATTATTGGCGCTGGCGCAGCTGGCATCAGCATAGCTCTCGATTGGATCAATACTCCATACAAAGTAATTCTTTTAGAAGGCGGCGGATTTGATTATGATGAGAAAGTGCAGCAACTGTATGATGGCAAAACAACCGGGCAACATTATTATCCGCTGCAATCGAGCAGGCTTCATTACTTTGGTGGTACAACGGGGCACTGGGCGGGTTTCTGTTCCACTTTCGATCCGATAGATTTTAAAAAAAGAAATTGGGTGCCTCACAGTGGATGGCCTATACAGAGAAGTGATCTGGATACCTTTTACAAACGGGCACACAAAGTTTTGGAATTAGGTCCCTACGAATACGGAGTTGATTATTGGCAGAAGCAGGACCCTGCAATGCAACCGTTGCCTATCGATGAAACAGTAGTATGGAATAAAATTTGGCAGTTTAGTCCACCAACCCGCTTTGGCGATAAATACAGAAGCGCCATCGTAAATGCAAAAAACATTCATCTTTATACATACGCTAATGTTACAGAAATAACTGCTGAAGAAAATTTTTCCTCGATCAAAGAAGTTACAATAAAAAATTACGCAGGAAAGAAACATATTGTAAGAGCAAAATTTTTTATACTGGCTTGTTGTTCC
>Ga0207159_1020_pt2 | contig 33005 bp, 20 predicted proteins | sample Alteio_BWMinHeat_23_FD_153511 | JGI IMG/M metagenome (GOLD analysis project Ga0207159, IMG submission 153511) | Enriched cells from forest soil in Barre Woods Harvard Forest LTER site, Petersham, Massachusetts, United States -... | ecosystem: Environmental > Terrestrial > Soil > Temperate forest >... | reverse complement strand
CATTCGCGGCTTTTCACCCAATGGGGTTTTTAGCATCAGAAAACTATAAACTATAGGGCGGCGCGGAGCGCCGCACTCCATGGAGCTCGCAAGCTCGCTCAACGCTTCGCGCCATTCCAGAGATACTTATGTTTGTTTATCAATTTTGTTGACTCGAAACGTTTAAATCTGGTAGAATTAGTTGTTAATTGATTTATTATGTTTGTATTATTAAATAGGGGATGTAATGTTAGAATCAGTAACTAAAGAGTTTAAGTCCGTTTTGACACTTCACTATGATGAAACAGATCCTGCGCTTGTTAAGCCGGTGCGCTGGTGCCAGAGGAATATCGTCAATATGTTTCGGATTACATCCGAAACTTTCATTGAAAGAACCCTTGAGAAGGTCCAAAAAGTGTTTATGGGCTTCATCAGCATTTTAGCATTGCCTGTAGCCTATCCTTTGGCCTTTGTGGGAGTATCCATCAAACTGATTCGAGGGGCAACAACGGCACCATTGCAAGACTCTCCTTTTGAGATCAACCACCAGAAACTTGCGAATGAAAACTTGAAAACAAAATCCAAGGAAGTTCTCGATCGGGATTGGAATCTTTCAAGGTATTTTGGACATGTCCGCGTCATGAACTTACCTTGGGATGAAGAGTCTTTTCAGAAAATCACAGATCCCGAAGAAAGAAGGAAGAGAGTTGAAGATAATAAAGCTCGCTGGCAGATAGTCACAGAGAGCCTGAGGGAAGTGGGGTGTAATAGCTATGAGCGTTTTTCTAGTGTGGTGGGAATAAACCTCCCAGAGCGTCTTTGGAGAAGAATGGATCACAACTACAAAAATTTCGATCGATCCACACCTGAGGGACAAAAGAAATTTGAAGGGTTATCAAAAGGTCAGACGGGCTGTTACATGAGCCATTACCGGATTGTCAAAGAAGCAAACGAGAACTGGGAACAAGCCAAAGCTGACTATGCCCAAATTCAGAGCCAGATCGACACCCCTTCCAATGAATCGGATTTAGCAGTACTTAATCAGAAGCTCGTAGAGGCTCAAGAACGGATTAAGAAATATAGCAGCGTCCTCATTCTTGAAGATGATAATCGTTTTGGACGTGTCCTCGATCCTGTGAAGAAAACATACACATTAGAAAAAGTGGGAAGGGTGTTCCACAAGGCGATGTCAGAGTTACCTCTTAATTACGAAATATTCTTCTTGGCAGCGTGTCCTTCGCATTTAGAAGCTGTGGCACATACTCCCCATATTCGAAAATTTCTGGATGGAGTGGAATTGAATGCCTATGCTGTCCACTCCCGTTTTTATAAGACCTTAATCCTTCAATTGGAGAAGATCGAGACAGAAGAGGGTCCTTTGACTGCGGTCGATAAGGAGATTCCCAAAACCATGCCGGAAGCCCACGTCTTTATGTCTGCTCCGCCTGTGGCATTTCAAGGCGGTTTTAAAAGCAGCTTAAGTCAGGATGAGAAGCCTGAGCCATTCCGTCAGTGGATGAATGGAGATTGGAATAATTCTCTGCTAACAGCAGTATAACTATAATACATAAAGGTAATCATCATGATACAATCTATAGGCTCCGAATTAAAATGTTTGCTCACAGACACCTATAATGGGTCCGATCATGCCCTAGTCAAACCCTTCCGCTGGTGTCGATGGAATATTACGCATTTGCTAGATCTTAGAGCACCAAACCGTTTAGGCAAAGTTGCCGAACTCATTAAGAGGGTAGCGATGGGGGTGTTTTCAATGGGTGCGTTAACCACAACTTTTCCTCTTGCGCTTTTAGGAACCACCCTAAAGCTCATCTCTGGTAAAAAAGAGGTCGTAGCCGTCAATCCATTGGATATCGATCATCGAGCGATAGCCTTAAACGAACTGAAGACGAAATCCGATGAGGAGTTGGATCGCAATTGGAATCTCAATGATTACTTTGGTCATATCCGGCTATTGAATCTCGATAAAGATACAGAACGACTTCAAGAATGTACTAGAAGCCTTAATGAAGTGGGATGCCATGAGTTTGAACGCTTTTCTGCGATTTTGGGAAAGAATCTGCCTGAAAGTCAATGGAAGAGGATGGAGAGTAATTTTCTCAATCATGATGTGAATACTGAGGAAGGCAGGAAGAAGCTGGACAAGCAACATCAAGGCCAGACAGGTTGCTATATGAGCCACCGAGGGATGATTCAAGAAGCCAAAAACAGATGGGAGCAGGCAAAAGGTGATGCAGCACATATTCAAACTGAGATCGTAGATCTCAAATCAAGGAGTGCAAATGGTACAGCGGGTCTTCAAAACGAACTTAACGCTGCTGAGGCTCGATTACAAGAGGCACAAGGCCGCGTCAAGAAATATAGCAGTGTTCTGATTGTCGAAGATGATAACCGTTTTGGACGGGTGTTGGGAGATCCTAAGGAAAGAAACTATACGGTGGAGAAAGTCGGCAAGGTGTTCCGTCGTGTGATGGCAGAGTTGCCTTCCGATTATGATATGTTCTTTATGACTTCGTTTGCGCTTGAAAAGCGAAATGTCCACCAATGTAAATGGATTCAAAAATTCGACTATGGGTATGATCTAAATGCAGTGGCGATCCATTCACGATTTTATGATACTATTCTCGATAAGTTGAAGAAGATTGATGAAGAGAAAGTTCCTTTGAGGCCTGTCGATGTGGAATATGCAGATCTGATGGAAAAGGGTAAGGTCTTTGTGGCTTCACCTCCCATCGCCTTTCAAGGCGGCTTTGTCAGCAATTTAACGCAGGTGGAGCAAGCGGAACCATTCAAACAATGGTCCATGGGCGAATGGTGGAATATTGAACAGAAGCTGCTTCAACCATGCACCACTAACTAGGCGCGAGGCGTTGAGCGAGCTTGCGAGCTCCCTGGAGTGCGGCGCTCTGCGCCGCCGTCAATTTGAGGACATTGTGTGGGCCTCAATTCTCCAGATTCTCTTGAAGCAACTAATATATTTCTTAGGTCTTAGGAGTAAATGATTTCGCAAATGAATATCTATTTAGATTCCGACTTTCAGACTGGGGTGACCTGGAGGCTTCTTTGGTCGCCAGGGCAGGCTTTAAAAAATTTCCGCGCCGCTGTTTCCCCTATTGAGAAGAGGACCGATACTGTTGCACAAGCCTCTTTGCAAGGTCGAGCAACACCCGTTTGCCAATCTTTAGCATCGCGCCTAAAGCATGTAGCTGCTGGCATCTTATTAGTGATCCCTCTTGTCTGCACGATCACCATCTTAGCTCTTCGTCGTTTTGGAATGATCACTACTGCCAAGACGGGAGCTCCCAACACTATTCCCAGACCTCAGACGCAAGCCAAAGACGAGCGTATGGGCAGCAGTTTCATCTGTCCACAACGCTTTGATCTGGTGGCAAAAATTCTTTATGCCGAGTTGCGTAAGAAAGGTGTTTCAAGCTCATGGGGTGAGGAAATCTATGCAGCCCACATCCAAGCCTGGAACGGTTTCAATGAGGATCCCGACCTTAATGCGAGGGAGCCCCAGAAGGCTAAAACCTGCAAGCAAGATTTTATCGACAATTTTAACCAGATCCTAGATTCCATTGAAAAGGATGGTTTCGATAAAAACCGTCCAGGGATTCCTGTGGGAAGCGAGGATGGGGTGGCACTCAACGGAGCACATCGCCTCGTGGCTTGTTATGTTCACGGAAAGCCTGTGAAGACCTTTGAAAGCACAATACAGAAACGTTGCTGGAATTGGGACTACCAATACTGGCAGCGAGAGCGCGGCCTTGACGAAAAGTATCTGGATGCGATGGCTCTCAAATATTGCGAAGTGAAAAAAAATGTTTATGCTTTAGCCCTTTTTCCCTGTGCACGAAAACCGGATCTCGATGAAAAGGTGAAGGGGTTGGTCAGGGAGTATGGAGGAAACATCGTCTACAGCAGAGAGGTTGCCCTCGATGAGACTGGTGGGAAAAATTTTGTGGTGGCATCCTATTACAACGACCACAATTCTGCATGGATAGGCACGCCCAATGACCACTTCAGAGGAGCTCAGGGGCTAGCTGAGAGAAAATTTCCACACGATGAGGGTCGTCGTCCCCTCCTGATGATCTTCTTTGAAAGCGATTTAACTCTAGATAAAATAGTGGAATTGAAGGCAAAGATCAGAACACTCTATGGGATGGAGAAACTCTCAGCGCATATCACGGACAACTGCAAACAGTCTTTGGAATTAGCCCAAATGGTTCTGAATCCTCACAGCATCCATTTTTTGAATAACCGGAAAGATGGGCTTATGGCAAGGTTTGAGGACTATTTTAAGGATTTCAAAAAAGAGATTGTTGACAGAGGTATCGATCCTAACGACATCTGCGTAGATGGTAGCGCGGTGTTGGCAGCGTACGGCTTAAGAGACTGTGCTGATTTAGATTTCCTTTATCATGGTGCCAACGTCCCTGTTTTAGGAGAAAAATTTGACTGTCATAATGACCATTACCGACACTTTGGGTTAAACCCCGACGATATCATTTACAACCCCCAAAACCATTTTTGGTATCAGGGCATCAAATTCGCCTCTTTAGAGTCGCTAAGAAGGCTCAAAGAAAAGCGATACGCTCGCTACGCCGACCCCAAGGACTCCAAAGATCTCCTGTTAATTGGTGGGGTTGCCTAATAAGTGAGAGCGCGGAGCGTTGAGCGAGCTTGTGAGCTCCATGGAGTGCGGCGCTCCGCGCCGCCCTATAGTTTATAGGTTTTTAGGGAGGATAGAACAAATCATAGGGGCGAAGCCCTGACATATTTTTAGCCTAGGGCGTAAGCCCTAGGATAGCGTATGAATGTATTTGAGCTCCGAAGGAGCGACATAAACCCTAGATTTTAATCCCAGAGATACCTTTCGTCAAAAGTAATTTCAGACATTGCATATGCCGAACGCATTTCATCTTGAAATCCGATTTTTTTATGATGTTCTTTCTGTCCTAGGATGTATTTTCTTACTACTTCGAATTGTTGTCGACTCACTGCAAAATAGCCAAACCCCTTTTGCCATGAGAAATTCAAATCACCATACTCATGTCCTTTTACCCATCGAGATGAATTGGATTTGATTTTTCCTACTAAATCAGATAATGAAATCGTACGATGATGCTCCAGAAGGATATGAACATGATCGGGCATCCCATTGATCACATGGACAGGACTTTTAAGGAATTTACAAATTCCACAAATGTATGCATGCAACGTACTTTCAAGCTCTGCAGAGATTAATGGCTCTCGATTTTTGGTGCTAAAGACAATATGCATATTAGAATTTCCTAGAGATTGCGACATATAAGCCTCTGTCTGGTCAAATCAGGCATTGTAAATGATCTGCGTAAAATCCACAATTTTTATACCGCTCCTTTGGAGCTCAAATACATTCATACGCTATCCTAGGGCTTACGCCCTAGGCTAAAATTATATCAGGGCTTCGCCCCTATGATTTGTTCTAACCTCCCTAAAAACATATAAACTATAGAGGGAGTTGCAAAACGATTTTTGGGGGTCTAGAATTGAAAAATTGCGAGCTAGACTCAACTTGGTGCGCCATTTTTACATTCTAGAACCCCTAAAAGTCCGCTTAAACTTTATTGGAACCTTCCGGCCTTAGTTTTTTTTCCTTAGTGTCTCCTAAAATGCCTCGTTTCTGCTATTTGAGCTCAAGAGGTTTCCTTACACTATCTCTCTTCTCTCTACATATTGGGAATATCTCTTCTAGACTGCGGTCACAAGCTTAATTAATTGGTCTGCCGCTAACGCTACAACTCCAAACATCAAATGCGCATATACTTTTGCTGCACCTCGTACTCTTACAAAGCTGGCCCCAAATTCATCTTTTAATCTGGAAAATGTCCTCTCCACTGTTGTACGGACTTCATATCTTTCCATTTCAGCAGGTTTCAAGTTTAATGTCTTCCAAGCTAGTTTCTCATTTCCTTTCTCTTCTTTCTCCCCACGATCAGCGGGTTTCTCGATAATCGGTACATGACCTAATGCTTTGCTATGCTCAATAATCCAAGGGGCATAATATCCTGAATCCATTAAATCATAAAAATTTATAACCCGCTCTGCTGTTATCTTAGCTAATGGTATGGCCGCTTGGCTATCATGAAGCGACGCTGAACTGAGAATCCCCGCTAATGGCACTCCATGATCACCAACAGTTAGATGAAGTTTATAGCCAATCCACCAATATAGATTCCCCTTCGTATTTGTTTTTCCACCTTTATCGCATTCTTTGGGCAAATCATTCAGCATTTCTGATAATGTCATCTGCCCTGATGCTTGCTTCTCGATACGCGTCTTTTCTTTTGGCTTCTCTTGGCCCTTCTTAGGACGGCCGCCTAAGTTTTTGGGCTTATTTACATCAACAACGACTTTTTTCTTTGCCTTCTTGATGGGTTTCTCCCTTGCTTCGATAGCACTCGCATCTGTGATCACATGACCTACAATTTCGTTATCATAAAACTTCTTAATCAAACTCTCATGAATTTTACCTGGTAATTCACTCGAAGTAAATTCTGCAAATGCCCGACTGAAAAGTGCTTCGCTAGGAATATCACACCTACTTTCCCATCCACAGATACGTCTTAAGGAAATATCTAAGTGAAGTCTCTCTATTAACATTGTCGTTGTTGGCATATTGTAGACAGCCTTGGCAACAAAGGCACGAGCGATTGCTATTCGACTTTTTTCAGGTCGACCTCGAAAACCTGTCCAATAAGAAGGGAGAAATTCTTCAATGCGAATCATTTCTAAGATAGTTACCAGCTGTTTTAACTTCTCAGTGAGAGGGGGGAGTTCTTCTTCTAACCAGGGGAATAAAGTTCCTTGAATTCTATTCCAATAATCTGATAGTCTACTTTTCAGCTGACCCATTGGGTTACTCCCTGTTTTGGTATGGTTGTGAGTGGTTTTGCTAATCCCACACCATATCAGAAAAGGGTTTTCCCTGGTTAGTGTTTTTTTCAAAAATCTCAACGATCTAAAAAAACCTCCTTACATTTTCATTTTTGCAACTCCCTCTATAGGGCGGCGCGGAGCGCCGCACTCCATGGAGCTCGCAAGCTCGCTCAACGCTTCGCGCGATACCGGAAATTTTTATAACCCGACGGCGCCGGCGACTTCGATATTCTGGCCGGTGATATAGCTATTGTGACGGTTGAGTAAGAAGGCGACAGCGCTGCTGACCTCATCACAAGAGGCTGGTCGGTGCATGGGAAGCACGCTGGGATCTTCAGGCGAGTCGACGGCGATATCTAAATACCCTGGAGAGACCATGTTGACACGAACCCCTTGAGAGGCAAGCTCTTTGGCTAGAGAGCGGGTCAGCATCAGCAATGCCCCCTTGGTGAGCTTATAAGCTCCCGAATCCACACTGGCCCGAAGTGACTGAACTCCGACCACCCCGAGATGGATAATACTGCCCCGGTAGCGTACAAGAGATTCCATCAGCTCCTTGTTCAGCAAAAATGGGGTCGTGAGATTGGTTTGGAGGAGAGACTGCCACTCATCGAGAGATGTCTTCAGAAGTGACTTGATCAAATAATTGCCGACATTATGAACGATATTTTCCGTCTCAGGGAACCTCTCCCGATAACGCTGGATAAACTCAAGCGTAAGAGCGGATGTGGAAAAATCCCCCTGGATGATCTCTGCCTGAACCCCTTCAAGCTTACACTGTCGAGCCACTTCCACAGCTTCTAGTTTGCTGGTGTTGTAATGGACAGCGAGATCATATCCTTCTCGTGCAAGTGCCACGCAGATATTGGCTCCGAGCCTCTTAGCCCCCCCTGTCACTAACGTCCATGCCATATTAACCTTCTGTTCCTAGTTCCACAAAAGCAAACTCAGCTGAGGGCAGTGCTGAGGGCTTTTTAATCCCAACCCAGGCCCAGTTGATCGCAAAAGTCGTCATCAGGGTCTCCAACAGATCGATAGCTAAGGACTCCAATAGCAGATGTTGCTTTTCTTTGGCTACCTGAGTGCATACTTCTGCAATCTTGACATAACAGATCCTCTCTTCGATCTTTTGATCTTGAGAAAACTTTGCCCTGACCTTGACGTCGATGGTGATCTCCTGTTCTTTGGTCCTTTCCTCGGGCAGGCATCCGATCACACACCAAACTTTGTGCCCCTTGATCCCTATGATTCCGTTAGACATGATCCTTACCTTTGAGTGCCATTTCTAATCCTTCGATAATTCCGTCTTCAGAGGCAGGTGGAGCTATAAAATGAGCCTTAGCTATCAATTCATCGGGAGCATTTGCCATGGCAATCCCGATATCTGCAGCCTCTAGCAGGCTGATATCATTATGATCATCCCCTGCTGCGATGATATTACCAGAAAACCCTTTTATCCTCACGAAGCGCCTTAAAGCAGGCCCCTTGGCAGCGTCGTGATGTGTGGCTTGGATCACAAGATATTCAGCGTTGAAAGGATCTCGGATCACAGGACAATGCAATCCAGTCATTTGCTCAATCTGGCGCCCCATCTTAAACGCTGGGGGCTCTTTGGAGAAGCATTTTAAAGAGGAGAAGGTCGCAACAGGCAGTTGTCTGAAGTCCTCAACAGCCTCCCATCGTTCCGAGATCGCTTCACAGCGGCTCTTCAAATATTGTTGCAGCTCTTTGGTCATATTCTGAGGACGATAATAGCAGAGATCGCCATTTTCCCATCCTGTGTAGATCACAAAATCGGTGTCATAATGGTGACATACCTCTTCCATCTTGGGCAAAGATCCCAAATCTAAATATTTTCGATCGATGACTTTCATTGCGGGCATTTCGAGGGTAAGCGCCCCATTCTGGACAGAAAGAAAATAGGGAAATGGAAGGACCTTCAGAGAACGGAAGCCCCATTGAAAAGGCCTTCCGGTCAAGAAAATCAGTTGCCACCCTGCTCGATATAAGGAAGCCAAATAATCGACCACCCGTTGTGGAACCAGGTGCGCTTCTACGGTGATGGTTCCATCGATATCGAGAGCAATGACTCCTTTGTCTTCATGAAAATTCATAGGAAAAAATCGGAATACTAGTTAAGTTTATACTAAACAGGGAATTTTACATGAAAAGAACTCTTTTGGCCCTCTTTATTTTTATTGGATTCTGCGGCCTCCAAGGCCAAGAGACAGCTCCTCCTGGCATCACGCCTATCAACCACACGCAGCCGGAGACATCTCCTGCCAAGAACGACTCCTATAATACCCTCATGAAGAAGATTGAAAATGAAGAACCCGATAACTTCCAAGTGAAATTCATGAATATGCTCTTCATGCTTGGGCTGTTGATCGCATTCATGATTATCGCCTCATGGTTCATCAAACGCATGATGAAATCACGTTTGGATCAGATGAATACAGGCAGTTCGATTCGGGTCGTCGAAACGCGCTATCTGTCCCCTAAGACGACGGTCTACCTCCTGGATGCCATGGGTAAAGGGTTATTGATCGCGGAGTCACATTCTGGCGTCACCTATCTTGCCGCGGTTCCTCTCCACGAAGAGGAAGAGGTTCCCCCTTTCCCACCGAAACAGGTCTGAGAACAAATAGATTCTCTTCGCGGAACACCTCCTGGGCGAAGGGGAATTTATCCACCATGCAGCAGGCTTCTAAATCGTGTTTGCGAAAATGGGGATAGGCCTCCCTTGCATAGGCCATTCCCGACGGCGACTGCCTCACCCTTTCGATATATGGGGCTGAGTCTATATTCCCACTAAGAAGACGATATTCCAAATAATCGGCCAAAGCCAGATCTTCAAAACCCCCTTTCGTGGTTCCGGTAATGACAAAACTGATGCTCTGTGGAGAAAAGGAGCGGAGATGGTTTAGGGTGGCTTCAGCGGAAACGAAGCTGGATACAAGCATCCGTGAGGCATGGACAGAGCGAACGACCCCCTGGGTCCCTGAGGAGCTTCTGAAGATGATAGTTTTGTCTTTGAGGGAACTTCCCGCCCGTTCCATCCCAACGGGAGAATTGTCAAAATGGAAGCCGGGGATGGGAATGCCTTGGACTTCACCGCCAAGAAGGGCGTCAGGGAACCTCTTGTGGAGGCGCAACGCCTCTTCCACTTCCCCCACTAAAATGATCTTTTCAACGCCACAGCTGAAGGCGAAAGCCGTGGTGGTAAAAGCCCGTATCACATCAATGACGACGACGGTATCGCGGAGGGAATTGCATTCGGATAGACGGACTTTTTGGACTCGCATGTGATGATATCCTTCAAAAAAAACCGCTAAGAGGGACTGGCATTGCACGCGATCAACACGTTTTTGGATAGATGGGTCCGCTTCCCAAAGGAAACGTCTCGTTTCCAGTGGCGTCGCAGTCCCTTAAAAAACAAAGTATTCGTTGACTGGCTGATGAACCAAAATCCCAATTAGCAGCAAGAGCATTTTACCATGATAGAGCAATATCTGCAAGCGGTCCTCAAATAACTGAGATTCGGAGTAGGTACAACCAGCGCCGCCGTTTTAGACCGGGAATAATTTACCGCGGAGCCGCAGCGAGCGCCGAGGAATCGCAGAGAATTTTTTCTTCATAAAAATAGTCTCTTAATTTATCGTGACAAACCTAAATTCCCTCAGCGTTTCCTCTGCGTACTCTGAGATTCGGAGGTAAACCACTTATACCGCGCTCTTACCAAAAACTATGCCGCTAACATCTCGTACCTACTCCGAATCTCAGTCAAATAAAAGGCGGCGCAAAGCGCCGCACTCCAAGGAGCTCGCAAGCTCGCTCATGAGCGAGCTTGCGAGCTCTTTGGAGTGCGGCGCTTTGCGCCGCCTTTGTTTTGAAGTTATTCTCCATCATCGGGATAGCCGTCCTGATAGTCGTACTGGGACTGATCATCAGGGATGATGACAGGATTATCTCCTTCAATGTAGAGGCCACCAGGATTATAATAATAAAAGTGGTGGTAAGAAGGATCATACCGGTCCCGATATCGATCCTCATGGGAACCTTCACGACGCTCTTCATTGAACCGTTGATCATTGAATTGCCTATTACGGCTTTTGCCTTCAAAATTTTCTCTGTCACCGTGCCCTTCTTTGGCATGTGCATAGCCAAATGAAAGCAATGGGATCAATGTAATAACCATCATTGTTCTGTGGACGAAAGGGTATAGTTTCATGTGCACCTCCTTTGTTTTTAACAAGGCAAAAGAAGCATCGCTTTAGAAAATTGCCCTTCTAAAAGCGGAAAAAATGATTCTTGGATAATCAATGGAAATTGACTGGCACCCCATTCATTCTTTGCATTTTCGAGGACCTTGAGGGCGCTGATCATACGATTGAATCGTTCTGGTATAGGTAGCCTCTCTCTAAACAACAAAGCGGGTGCATAGAGAATGAAGTTTAAATAATCGGTATCATGCTCAGTCCAATCAGATTGATTCAGCAATTTGAACAGGACAAAGAGTTCTGCATTGTAAAGGGGTCCTATATCGATCCCATCCTTGCAAGTCAAACTAATCAGATCGGGTTTCACCATTTCTGACAGTTTAAGAACGAGGAATAGATAGAAGATCTCAATGAAATCAAGTCTACTTTCCCGGGTTAACACATTCTTGCTAAAGAAAAACAGCTTATGAATAGATTCTAGGGTCTTATCGATGAATCCATAGAGCTCTGTTTTATCAACCGTACCAGGGAAATAAAATCCCGATTCTTCTCCTTTCAGATGTTCTTTAAATTGCTTGATGAATTGGTTGGCATGGTTCATCTGATGGTAAGGTGCAAGTTGATGATAAAATTCGGTGTCGATGGCCAAGGTCACCACACTCAAGCACTCTTTGAACTCGTTCTGCTTTTGTAACTCTTCGAGAGCAAGGCTTCGAGCATGCTCTCTCCACGATGTCCGGTCTTGTAGGTTCACCACAAGCATCTTCTTAGTTCCACCCCGGAGTAAAGCCTTAAATTCTTCATAAAGATTGGCCTTATCAATGACCTCTTGAGATACCGGTGCCGCAATACGCAAACTCGAGATGCGATGATCCTGAAGGTACAAATCAAAGAGTTGGCTCGGGATATTTTGCTGCATGAGGGGATCCCATACGTGGTAGGAATCTTCTTCCAATACATTCATGACCTTGACAAGAGGTCCATTGGGGTGGTTCTTCAACAATTTCGTCATAGCTGTGTAATCCCCTGCAAGTCTACTCCAGACCTCTTTCGAGCGATGCGTGACTTCTTGATGCTCCTGCGAGAGTTGCTGAGTAGCGTCTTGCAAAAGCATGCGCACTATAGGGATCATCTCTTCAAAGCCTATCAATTGAGTATAGAGACATTTGCACAACGACTGAGTCAGATCAAGCAGATCCATAGCTAATAGATGAGAGGGCCCTGGTGGATAGACTAACCACTTCTGATAGGTCCGTGTGTTCAAAGCCTCTCTCAAAAACTTGAGGAAGTCTCCAAAATATTCCCCTGCACTTTTAATAGGATCATGCCTTAACAAATTATGTGAATAGGAACTCAGGAGTAAGGCCATCAGGGCCTTGCTTAAGAGGAGCCCAACTTCATGGTTTCTTATTTTTGAGGCCTGAGTGAAGAAATGATCAAATTTGGTTCCTAGTGCCTTCAGAATATTCTTACCACTCATATGGAGAACGCGATCCATCCATTGGTTGACATTTTCTAATGGATCAATCCCTCTGCGTTCCCCAAAATAACTTCCAAAGTCGCAGACTAATTTCACATTACGCAGCAGTCGGGGGCTGAAAAATCGGGTGCCGTTCTCTTTACGGATGAAAAACAGCTCATATTCTGTGTCCTTTTTGACTGTCTCGAGATCCACAAACACATGTTTGGTATCAAGGGCTTTCTCTTTTTGGGGAACAAGAACGGTCTGACTTTCCGCTTCAGCTTGTTGCTGCTTGCTAAGGTTGCCCATATATAGGGCAAGAATCCACTTCCCCAATACCCCTTCGTCGATACGACGTGCAATCTTCGATAAATAAAACTCCTGGAGTTGTTTATACTCCTTGCATTCTGTCACGCTATTTTGATGAGCCAAGTGAAAGAGCTCTGTATATCTGTCTAATTTCTTGGCAGCTTCGCCAACCAAAACCATGATGGTTTTAATCCCTTCAACCGTCTTTGGCTCAGTGATATACCCATATTCTTTCTTATAAAACTGCTTTAAGTAATGAAGAATAACCCTGTAGGTTTCTTTAACAAGGTTAATAGTGGTAGAAGCATCTTCCTCTGTCAACCAATGGACGGTATTGTAGGATATCGGTTTGTCTTGCAGTACCAATTCGTGCTTCTGAGTGATTCCAATATCACGATCAATCTCTAAATCGACAATCTCCGAAAGCGTTTCTACCGCATCAACAAGAGAAAAGTGGCCATGGGATCGAGCGTTCATAACAACCCCCTTTTCAGGCCTGGTTCCCAATACAGGCCTTTTCACATCATCTAACCTTAATTTAATTATCACAAATTAACTAATTAATTTTAAATGAATTAATTAATGTTTTTAAAAAATTTTTGTTATACGTGATTGTTGTTTACAATATTAGTATGTTTTGTTATAATTTTTGGGAAAAAGGACATAAAAGAGTAAAAGGACTACAACAAAACGGATTAATTCTTCAAGGGTGTGTATGCATCTTTGTCCCTTCTTGCCAGTCGCTGGAGGGGGTAGGCTCAGATGATATTCCAACCCCTTAAGTACGATCTTCGCATATTCCTGCCTTAGGGTATATTGCTACGGGCATCTCGACCGATCACGAGTGTGTGACATTGGAAGAAGTCCTTGACAAGGTCACTAAAGGGATGCTCATATTGATCCGAGAAGGGTCGGCAGCAAAAAACTACGCTGCCCCACAGCCTTTCATCAAATCACATCCCGACAAGGTGATGTTCTGTAGTGATGACAAACGAAGATGGCTTTGCCGTGGCTGATAAATATGCCGAGATGGATAAGATTGAAAACTTTTTGGTACCAAAAAATCCCAAAAATGTAACTTTTTGGTACCAAAAAATCCTAAAATTAGCTATATTTATGATTATGAAACGTACATTCAACAATCAACTTCTTGCATGGAAAAAAAATCCTAATCGTAAACCTCTTATTATCAAAGGGGTTAGGCAAGTAGGAAAGACTTATATTCTTAATGAGTTTGGGAAAAATTATTTTCCAGCTTTCCATTATTTTAATTTTGAAAAAGAGGAACGATTAGCAAAAATATTCGAATATGATTTGGATCCTATGCGTATTTTGAATGAATTTAGTCTTCGCTCAGGTAGAGCGATTGACATTCAGAACGATCTTGTGGTTTTTGATGAGATACAGGCCTGCCCAAGAGCTCTAACAAGCCTTAAATATTTTAATGAAGATATGCCACAGCTATCTCTTTGCTCTGCAGGATCCCTTTTAGGGATTCATTTGGGAGAATCTTCCTATCCTGTAGGAAAAGTGGACATGTTAACAATGCATCCGCTTTCTTTCGAAGAATTTCTGTTGGCACTTGGTGATGAAAGATACCTACAAATTTTGCAACAAATTAAAAATGACCTATGGGAACCTCAGAAAGACAAATCACAGTTACGAATACCTGAAAGTGCGCATGAATATTTGTGGAACCAGTTGAAAATCTATTTAGTGGTGGGCGGGTTACCCGAAGTGGTTAAAACATATGTGGAGAAAAAGGGGGATCTCTATTTTTCATTGAAAGAATCAAGAAGAATTCAAGAACAGCTCATAATTGCGTATTACGCTGATATGGCAAAACATGCAGGTAAAGTCAATGCTATGCATATCAACCGTGTATGGAATGCGATTCCTGAACAACTTGCACTATCTCAGGATGGCTCAGCCCAAAAATTCAAATTCAAAGGTGTCATTCCAGGTAAAGCAGGATTTAATAGGCTTGCTCACGCTATCGATTGGTTGGAAGCTGCAGGTCTTATTATTAAAATACCGATTACAAAATCGGGAAATTTACCATTTTCAGCGTATACCAAAGAGAACACATTTAAACTTTTATGTTTTGATGTAGGCATTTTAGGTGCATTGAGCGGGCTTTCTTTCGATGTTATTCTAGATTATGATTACGGGTCCTATAAGGGATATTTCGCTGAAAATTATGTTGCCCAAGAATTCTTATGTTCAGGAATAAAACTTTTTAGTTGGGTGGAGGGGACTGCTGAAGTAGAGTTTCTTATACAAGCAGCCGGAAAGGTGATTCCAGTTGAGGTAAAATCGGGGTGGATAACAAAAGCTAAAAGTTTATATTCGTTTAAAGAAAAATATCATCCTCCTTATCAGATTATCTTTAGTGCAAAAGGACTTCATATTGATACTAGGGGGCACAATTATCTATTACCTCTCTATCTTGCTGGGTTTCACAATACAATTTAATTTTTTAAACTCGATCGTAAGTTGCCCCATATTGTCTAAATTTGGGCAACTTCCGATCGTTCAACCATCGGGGCTTTGGCGCAGCAAAAAACTTCACATCCTACCCATGCGCGGTATATTCATCGTTTTCTTCTTTTTGACTGATCGAGCTATATTCTCTCTGATCATCGTCAACTCCGAATATCCAAGTATAGATATAATCGTATATCATTGTCGAGCAATCACGGTTCTTAATGTCATCTTTAGGAGATACTCTTTTTCCCAGAGAAACCTCATGTTCTCCTAGTGTTTCTTCTTCCAATGAAATGTCTTCATCCCTTAACTCATCATCTAATGGCATTCGTCGAAGATTGCCATCCAAATGAAATAATGTTTCTCGAGATACATTTAACATTAAACCATCCTCTTTCTGGATAGCATTTTTATCGTATTGAAATAGATCCAGAGTGGTATTTAAACTTGAAAGTTTTTTTAATAATGTTTGTGGAACAAATACTTGATAGGTATCAGAATATTCAGAGTGCTTCTGAACCACCTCTCTTTTATTATTCTCATCAAGATATTTCTCAAGAAAGTGATTTAACCTTGTTTCGCAACAATAAATCTGATAGGAGATATAATCGCTAGGATGAAACGCTTTCTTGATTTTCTCTTCCGAGAAGAGTTGACAGATCTTTGAGAGGTCAGAGGGATTAAAGGTGAATACGATATAATTGTTTATGCAGTTGATGGTAACGAGATTTTCTGAGTCTTTTAATATCCACTGACTAATATTTTTAAAAGCCGTTTCTGAGTATTTATCCTCTCTTAATTTAGCTCTTAAGCGATGTTGTTTAAAGTAAGAAGGATTAATATCCCACTCTTCCACAATATTTATTTTCATTCTAACATGATGTAAGAGAACAGTTTCATCGGGAGAACGGAGGGATGTCTGATCACTTCCCAGCATCACTTTCTCTAGATTTTCCAATAAATTGACCTCTGGTTGAGTGATCTGAAGATAGTGTTGAAACTTGTCGATAAAGGCATTGCGAGAATTGATCGCTTTCTTTTTTGTATTCTCTATTTGTGTGATGATATGTTCACAGATTTTAGCATTTAGACTGTCTTTATCGAGATTAGCTCCTATATCTTTAAAACATTTTAAATAATCATCGAAAATAATCTCGTCTGTTTTCTCAACTATCTGGTCCAGCTCTTGGACAAAATCTGTACCATAACTGTCTAGTATTCTTCTATCAATATTGCTGATATCGCCCTTCCATTTAATTAACTTAATAATGCCCTTCAATTTTTCACTAAGGGTAGAGTCATAAAATATAGAGAAATTTTTAAATTGGCACTTAGGGTGATTGATTTGGAAATAGGGACCTATATATTTCACGAGATCATCATTTTCTTCATAGGCTTTGCCAAAGTCAATACCAATAAATTCGTCTCCTAATCGCAATTTGTTCTGTGCTTTAGATCCAATAGCATCCCAATCGTATTGTGTGAGTAAAAGACAAATTTTATCTGCCAAATTTTTTACTGAATTGTCTGACAAATAGGAGATGTTTTGGAAAGGCATCTTCACTTTCTTGACTAAATATTTATTATCTCCTTTATCCCCCGCTAGGCAATCTCCATTTGTGCCTCCAAGATCTTTTGCCCCCTTTACCCAGAGACCCGTCGTCAAGAGCAATTTAGTGGAATCTTCAAATTGACCTGGGTAAAGAAATTGTGTTTGAGTTTTAATTCCATAGGCTCTCGCCATGTCGTTTCCCAGGACCTCTCTAACAGCAGCGAAATTGAGATCATAAACTTTACCTGTTTTATAGAGTTTCCATCCTCTCACAATTAATGAAGTGAAGACATCCCCTAATATTTTGGCTGTTTCTTGAATCGCGTGAGAGCGTTTCAAATCATCTGTGTTTGGGACAACATAATCGCCATTTTTCTCGATATAGCTATTTTTAAACAGGTAGAGTGGAAAATCTGCGTCGGGATCCAGAGCTATACAATCGATATTGCTTTTATAAGAAGGGCTATGACCTCCATTAAAAGTGATGAGCTGCTGAATTCTTTTTCGAGTGAGGAAGATTTTACAATCAATGGTTTTTCCTTCTATTGTTTGACTAAGCATGGTGTGAAAACTTGGCCCATCAATATTCACCAGCTGTTTGCCATAGTACATTTTTTGCTCATCGTACAGATAAAAATAGGTGTGAGCAAAGCTATTTTCTAATTCATATGTTAATTTCTTATTAAAATCATCCTTAGTGATGATATGAATGAAACGACCATAATTTTTGATAAACTCCCATCTTTTTTGAGCATTGGGGTATTGATGAAAAATCCAGCTGCAAATATCTTTCTTAAGGGTAGCTTGAAAGCCAGGCTCTACGCCACTTTTTTTCTCACCAACGATGAGAATTGATTGGTTGAGATCATCATTTGTCATCTTCATCAATGAAACATTATAAGTCGTTCTAGAATTTATCTGGCTAAGTCCACCGCTAAGTGGACTATAAATATCTTGATGATTTGAAAATAATCGGGATTTAATAATAGAGTTAAAGAGTCTATTAATAGAATTAAGTTTATTCAAGCGTACGTTATCATCAATTTGCCAATCGAAGATCTCGATCTCATTTTTGACTAAATGATGACACAAAAATTCTTTTTTTAACGATAGCGTAGGTATTTTGCAAAATTGTTCTAATTCGATTCCCAATTGATTGAGATAGCGGGAGTTTCTTTTATCGCTATCAGTCTCTTCAACAACATCTCCAAAATAATTTTCGTTATAGGGAGTTTGAGTGACTTTATAACTAGTAGATATATTCATATAGCCTCCTTAAAAATTGATTTAATAAATCAATTTTTCTAGTTCAGATAACGAACTTAATGTTTTTATACCTTCCGATGTTATTAATGTGCACCCTTGCAGATTCAACACTCTTAACGATTTAAATTTACACAAACTATTTATTGCTTTATCTGATAATTTGCAATGAGAGAGATCGAGACTAGTAAGCCCACTTAGATAAGTGGCGAGTTTATCTATCGATTCATCGTTGATTTGATTAGAGCCAGAAAGACTTAACTCTGTAAGATTTTTCAATTGTTTAAGACTTTCTATGAATAGAAAGTTCTCAAAGGAATAGTTACAACCCTCTATATTGAACGTATTATTTTGACTTTTGGCCAAGATCTCATCCTCAGGGGGAATGAATCCGTTAATAGTGAGAGAGGAAAGTTGAGATAACTTGCCTATGTTGGATATACCCTTATCAGAAACATACTCAAAATGTTTACAGTCATTAATGACCAACTCTCTAAGTTGAGATAATTCTGCCAGGCATTCCAGCATTTTATCATTCCAAGTGAGATGAAGATCTAAAGATGTTAAGTGTGGCAAGAAATTAAGTGCTTTTATTGTTTGATAATCTAAGAAGCACTGATCATTATTGCTAACAGTTATTTTGAGAAAATTCAAATTTGTCAGTATTTTAAGAAATTTTGCCATCTCACTATCGCTACTATGACAAGAGACATCAATATCTAATCGTGATAAATTTTGTAGCTTGAGCATGTGCACAAGGTCATTATCAGAGATATTTTCATTGAATGAGAAGCCTAAATCCTCCACACTTGGAATGCCGTTATTTCCAATCCAAGTGAGATATTCAATTACTGCATTGTTTATTTGATTACAACCCTTCAAATTTAACTTCTTCAGTATTGCCAAATTCTGCAGGAATGCTATTCCAAAATTGGTTATATGATTACAATATGACAAATCGAGATGTGTCAAATAAGGATGGCGTTTGGATAATAGCTCCAATTGATCATCATCAATTGTGGTATTAGAGAGATTGAGTGTAATCTGACCTGCTTTCTTCTCAAGAACAGCGCATTCCTTTTTAGGTGATAGCAATTCGATTCTTTTCTGAAGTGTTTTATAGGATACAAGCAAGGCTACATTTATTGCACGCATACTTTGAATCTGTGTTTCCATTTGGATTTTTTCAACATGATCATCATCATAGTTTGTTTTCAATAATTCTTTTTGCTCTTGTAGAAATTTTATTTGTTCTAAAAATTTCTTTTTATCATTTTCTAACTCTGTCTTTTCTTTGACAAAGAGATTGATAGCAGTAGAATGAGTTTGCTTTTGCTTGTCCAAATCGCTTTGTAATACAGTTACTGTTTGAGCCAAGTCTCTCATTTTTTGTTCGTAGTTCTGTGTGACAAAATCCTTGAAGAGAAATTCATTTTTAATCTTTGCTATCGTTTCGAAAATAGTAATAGAATCAGGGCGTGCATTACGACTTCTGTTCCACAAGGTGGGCAAGAAAACTTTCATGGTGTGTGGGAAATGGTCAGCTATCTTCAATTTTTCATCGTCATCGACAAGTCTAGATATCAGAGTTTTAGCATTTGTTATATGTCCCCAAGGTTTCTTATGAGGATCATTAAGGATTTCCCAAATGGTGACGCCAAGGCTATAGATATCGATTTTGGGAGAATCTCTCTCATCACTGTATTTATAATACCATGGATCTATATATTGAGGGGTGCCGCCTTTCAGTTGGATCGTATCCGCATTTAGCAGGGAAAAGCCAAAATCACAGATTTTAGCTCTTCCATTTCTGATAAGAATATTGGCTGGTTTAATATCCCTATGGACAATACGATTGAGATGTAAACCTAGTACTCCATAAGCAATGTCCATGATCAGAAGCCATCTATCCTTCCATAAAATAGTTGAGGTGGACTTTAACAAATCTTCCAATGTCCCTTCCATGAGCTCCGTGACCATCTTAATCTCGTTGTTCGCTATCGCAACCCCTTCAAGGGTTAAAAGAGAGGGGAAGTCGCGCATGGCCAACAAAATTTTTACCTCATTGGCCACATCGGTTTTCACGTTCTTTGCTACTGTATGAAGTTCTTTGATAGCCACAGGATTATTCTTATAATGGCCTTTATAGACCACGCCGAAATTTCCTTTGGCGATAGGTTCTCCCCTCACTAACTGACGATCATCTATGGGACACAAATTAAGTGTGCTATCATCATCGAATGTCGGGATAGCTTTGAGGGTGGGACACCATAGATGGAGGGTACCATCTGTGCATCCAATAAAAACATTTCCTGAAATATCGACATTAAGAGAAGAGACGCTTGCATCGGCTTCAACATGGTTGATGCAGGTACAATTTTCTTTCAAGGTCCATAATTTTACACGACCATCGTCTCTGCTGCTAATCCAATAGTCTTCATTATATGATATCAACGCTGTTATAGCGCTGCAAACAGAAGAATTTTCCACTAGTTTGCATTGTAGAGTTTTCAAGCTAAACTGATGGAGATTCCCATCACTATATCCGATGATCAGTTGATCGGTGCCAATAGCGTTTAGTGACCGAATCTCTTTCGAATATTTTGTATCCACATCTGACGAAGAACGAAAATCATTAAGATCGTTAAAAATCGTTATCACCCCTTTCGCATTTCCAAGAATCATTTTCCCATCAGATAAGACCTTAATTGCTGTTACACCTTTGATGTAATGTGAAAAGAGAGATCTATTGCTATTGATCCCCCATCCTGTCAGTTCCATTCCATCATATGTGATAAAACGATCATTGGGCAGAGAAACAAGGTTGCGGATGGAATGATTAACTCTTTTATCCAATACGAGTGCGAGTTCTTCCTTAGCAATATTCCACAGAATAAGGGAACCATTCTCATGTCCGGAGATAATATATGTATTATTAATGGCTGTTAATGCTGATATTTTATCAACAATATTGTTTTTACAATTCCATTTTCTATTATTCCCATCAAATTCAATTGTGGAAAGAGTACCGTCTTGGTATCCTACAATAACCTTATCATTCCCAAGAGGAAATACTGCTTTGATAGGAACCCCATGGCCCAAAAAAGTTTTTTTGGTTCTCTGCAGAGCTAAGACAAGGGGGATAATATCAGGGGAATTGTAGTCATGATTTAAATTTAAAGCTTTCAAATAGAAGTGAATAGCTTCATGATATTCCTTCAGATTAAAATAGACTTCAGCGCGCTTTGAATAAACCTTAGCTGTTTCTGATTCATTGAATAAATTGGAATAGATTTGTTCGATTTTGATATCCTCTATTCTATTTGATAGCAAATAGATAGAGCGTAAGACCTTTTCATTGAGAGAAAAATGTCGTGGGAATTCATCAAGAATGTCTTTTAAGGTATTTAGCAGTTCTTTTTTTACAATCTCAATTTTTTTTACTTTTGCCATTTCATACAATTCATCTATTTTAAGCTCTAAATTACAAATAAAAGAGGCAATATCACTAAGAGAGCTACTCGTTTTGATCATATTGATGAAACTTTTGCCTTTTCCAATGTGTTGCTCTATCAAAGTGGAATAATCTCTATAATCATTAATGTTTATGGTTGATGATGTCATCGAATACATAATTTCTCCTATCATTCTGTAAACCTTCGACGAACCCCGTAGTGTTTACCGCAGAGCCACAGCGAGCGCAGAGAAAACGCAGAGATTTTTTTGTAAACTATGGGGTTCGTCGAAGGTTTACATCATCCTTTCATCTTCAAAATAGCCAAATGGTTGTGCCTGTCAGTGATTACAGAAATGAAATTGTCTTTTAAATTACAAGTAGAAATTTTCTGAATCTTTATATTCGCAAATTCTATTTTTTCTTTTGACAATAATTTCTTTAGAGAAAGAACCCCTTTAGAAACATGAAGGAAATAATCATTCTCAAATAGCTCCAACACAATCCCATCGATTTCTTCAACTTCTTTTAATTTACAATTTGTTTCATCTTCAGTAAAAAATTTGGTATAATTTTCATTTATCCTGATAGCAAGAACATTTTTTTTCAAGGGCTTAATATCCGGAGGAAATTCACCAAATGCATGAGGATTTTTTATTTCGATAAAGTCATCTCTTTTGAATAGATGGGTAATTTTATCAATACTTATAAAGTAAAAATTATAATTGAGATTATCGTCATCTGTTCCCACGACAAATCCGCTACCTAGTTTGCATATTGAAGGTTGTCCATTGCACGATTTTGTAATAAATTTGCCGCAATCAGAAATTTTGTCTTGAATTCGATCATAATGAAAGAGGGTAAGATCGCCTTTACCTGCGATAAGATAGTCATCGAAGGGAGAGAAAAGTGATGGAGGTTGTCGATGATAATCGAAACTAATTTCTTTACATTGTGCCAATTTACCTTCTTTCCGATCTAAATTGAATAAACGGATTTTTTTGTCATTATCAAAAGCCATCGCAACTGTATTTGGATCAACTAGGCAGCAAGAAGGAAGAAATATACTTTCATTATCCTTATCCAAAATATATTGCTTATAACATTCCTGAATTTTGCCAATGCTCAAATCATATTTGCAAAGTGAGAATTCTTTTAAATATGTCACCAAAAAATATCCTTGATCGAGATATAGGCGAACCAGACCTGGTTTGAAATAATCTTTTTGTTCTGCTTTGCCTTTTTGCTTATCTATGTGAAATAAGAAAAAGCTAGGGATATCATCGTTATCTATTAGATTTAGTGCAAAATAGCCATTATCGAGATAGGGAGAAAATTCTCGTCGATATCCTTCGTTTGATAGGCTATCATGTAAACCTATTCTATCTATTATTTCTAGATTGATCGTCATAAAATGACTCCTTATTTTTCAGGACTGAAAAATACTGATGAAAATCTTCAGAGTAGTCAACGATTTTTTCAGAAAGCGTTCCTATAAGCTCCAACAAAACCACTCAAGCAACCACCCAAGCTGACTTTTATTCCATGGCTCAGACCTGTTCTACCGATACTGTGGATGCCATCTTGCAGCATTGTAACAACAATTGATTTTATGAAAAGAAAAAAATCACTTTTCATGAATTTATACCGGAAGTTCCATTTTTTTAGAGACTAACCCGTGCTCCTAAAATTCTGACCTTTAATTTTTTATCATCCGCTTTCTACGACCTTGCGTGGGAGTATTCGCCAGGTGTTGACGCACCTTGCCAATCAGCTCAGGGGTCAAGTGAACGAGGTCGTAGCTACCGAAACGTGTCTTCCAGATCATTGTTGTGCAAAGGAAGACCAGGATGCTCAGAAGCCTTTAACAGTTCATCCAGATATGTGGCAAAGTTGCTTATTATAGATCAGGTCATTCTAGATTACCTGTGGAACCACGCCAAAACTCTATCCAGCATGACCGAATGATGATAAAACAATACTTTTTTAGTCAAGAACGAAATCAAATCGACAGCAGCTCCAGCAAAAAATTGGCTTACCAACTTTCTTGCGGGAATTGCTGAGAATTGTTATTGTTTCTTGACAAATATCATAGCATAGGCTAAAAAAGTAATTCACAGGTAAGAGTAAGAGTGGAAATCACATACTCACATACTTAAAAGAATTTACGTGGAGACGAGTGATGCATTCACAACAAATCGGTAATTCTATTTATTCAACCTCTTATAACGGTGGAGGTAACTTTCCTCTTGTGACTTCCACTCCCCATGTTCTTGGTGATACCTCTCAGGAGGTGACTGCTCAAACTTGGGCTGTGTCTGCTGTTCGCAAGCAGGATAGCAAAAATCCCCTGCACTTGTTTCTATGCGTTCAAGGGGTCGAAAACCATAGAAATATACTCAAACGTGTACATCTTGTGATCGATAACTCATCGAGTGGGGCGAGAACTATTTCTGGTACAGTGAAGAAAGCAAAAATTATCATTGATGATTATAGCGATGCATTTAATTCTATTCCTGAAGAAGTGGATACATATTACAAAAACTGTGTCCATAAAACCGCATGGGTGACAGCCGAGAAAGCGAATGAGATTTTAGATATTGCAAAAAGGGATCAACAAGAGGAGCTCTATTACTCTCTTCTTGATAGTGATATCAAACAATTTTCGATTCAGATTGGCGCTTCAGATCAAACAAGAAATTGTGCAAGCTATGCCGAATTCTTATTGGACCGAGCAGGGATCAAATTGATTACCTCTGGGTGGCTTGGAGTTTTTGTTGTCCATCCTAAAGTTTTAGTTCCAGATCAACCAAAAAAACCTGATGATAAAGACACTTCAGGTTCCTGTTCTTTGCTATGAGTATGAATCCCATTAGAGGGCATCATGACCCTTTCGTAACCAGTATTCCCAGTGACTCACCTGACATTGATTTGGAACTGGAGAAACAGATCCAACGCATGTTCCTACAATTGCACAAATACGAATCTGAACAGGTATCACAAGAAAAGGGGGCATTGCAACTTTATACCCCTTTGGAGGCACGCAGTGACTTCGAAAGTCCCATCAAGTTTGATGCTTTTGACAAAGTGAAGATTTTCTTGGAGGGACTTCAACGCTGTCTCTTGCTTATGGGGGATGCTGGTGCTGGCAAGACGACCTTCGCCTATTATCTCGCAGAACATCTTTGGAAGGCTCATGAGAACGGATTTATCAAAGATAAGCCGATACCCATTTTGATTCCCTTAATTACCATTGGAGATGCTGAAAAGAACCTTCTGCAGGAGCATTTTCAGCATCGCGGTTTACGTTTTGATGATATTCTCTTTATAAAAAAAAAATTCAACTTTGTCTTCATTCTTGAAGGTTATGATGAGCGAGGACTCTTTAAGAATCTCTATCAAAGCAACCGTCTTGATGAATGGAACTGCCATGTCATTACGACGTGTCGCAGCCAATCCCTCATCAATAGACGAGACGATTACCGTTCTTACTTCGCCTCAGGGCTCCATAATAAGCTCGAGGAGATGGTTCTTTGCCCTTTTACCAACAAAGAGATCAAACAGTACATCCAAGAATATGTGAAACAGCAACAAGGGCTGATAGAATGGGATAGTGCTCTCTACTGGAAGACACTCTCACAGCTGCCTTCTGTATTAGCTCTTGTAACCAATCCCTTTATCCTCAAGATGACCGTGTTAGCCCTTCCGCAATTGGTAGAAAAATATGGATGGGGACAATCAGAGACTCAAGATCTAAAGAAGCCCTTGTATGAAAAACAAGCATTAACCCAAGCCGAATTGTATGATGATTTCATCGCTGCCTGGTTTGAACGGCAGATCAAAAAAATGGGAGATAAATTGGAGCTACCAACGGGAATGCTCCTGAAGTCTGTTGACTTTTTCAAGTACAACCAAGAGATCGCTATCGAGATGATGCGACATAAAACGAAATATCTCGAGCATAAAGACTCTCCCAAACAGGTTTCCCTTTTGATGAGCAGCACCTCGACAACCTCATTGCAATCCGATTGGCAATCTCCCTTTTTTAATCCTTTAGATGAAAAGACGACGTTATTACGTTCAGCGTGGCTTCTCAAAAAAACCGGATCACACACCTATGCCTTTTTGCATGACTCCCTCCGCGCCCATTTTGCAGCCAAACAACTGTCTCATGGCATTATTTCTCATAATACCTTTGGTTTAGGCCATCCGTTAAATGAAGAGCTGATCGTTGACCAACCCGACCTCCTCGACTCTCTCGTCGATAGGATGAACAGCGATCCTCATCTCAAGCACCTCCTGTTTCAGCTGTTATATACCTCCAAATATGAACCTTTTGTTTCTATAGGTGCTGCCAATGCCATAACCATCCTCAATAGGGCTGGCTGTGTCTTTTCAGGACAAGATCTCAGCTTCGTTCGGATTGCGGGAGCCGATTTGTCAGGAGCGTATCTTGATGACGTTGACTTCAAGGAAACTGATCTGAGAAATGTAAAATTAATCAATGCTTCTTTTGTAGGGGGGAATTTTACAGGTGCTTGTATGGATGGTGTTCAATTTGGACAACTTCCTCCCTTACGTTTTGAGGATCCGATCACGGACTGCACGTTTTCACCTAATGGCCAGTGGTTAGCAGTTGGCGATACAGAGGGATATGTATCGATGGTAGAAACTGCAACAAAATGTGTCGTGGCTAAGCTGAAATATTGGTTTTTAAAAATATCTGGAGAGAATCTTAGGGTGAATTGTTCTCAGGTCAGGAGTCTGGCTTTTAGCCCTGATAGCAAATTCCTTGCTGTAGGACATAGCGATGGGTGCATTCGCCTTTGGGAGCACAGTTCTCAGAAGCTTATCCAGAGGGTTGATAGCGATTTTATGGGGTCTGCCTCATGTATAGAAAGCGTAGTGTTTAGTCTAGATGGTAGCAGGCTAGCCTGTGGAGGTAGTGATAAGATTATTCGACTTTGGCGCCTAATCGATGGGAAAACAAGCAGTTGTAAGGAATTGTACGGTCATCTGGGTCAGATCACCAGTCTTGCCTTTAGTCCAAATGGTAAAATTTTTGCTTCTGGAAGTGAGGACGGTACCATTAGGCTATTAGGAGACAAAGAACCCAGAATTTTATTTACTCCGATAAGCGATCGTCCTATTACTCAATCTTTGGCCTCCATAAGAACAGTACAGTATATTAATAAAATGATAAAATTCGTTAATCATGAACTTGATATTAGTGATGAGATTAATATTAATGATGATCGTGATGTTACAGATGAAGAAATACTTCGCAGAGATCTCGAATCAAAGCCAATTTGCAGGATTGCATTTAGTCCAGATAGCAACCTGCTGGCTTCAACGAGCCCACACCTACAAGATGCAACTGTTCGACTGTGGGAGCTTTCTAAAGAAGAGGAGGCGCGAACTTTACAAGGTCATACTGGGTTAGTGAGAACAGTCGACTTTAGTTGTAATGGAAAGACTTTAGCTTCTGGAGGCGACGATAAAATTATTCGCATTTGGGATGTGTATTCGGGGAATCTCATTCAAACTCTCCAGGGGCATACCGCTTCGATAAGTCGTGTCAAGTTCAGCCCTGATAGCAAAACTCTAGCGACTGCAAGCTTGGATCGAACTGTGAGGTTCTGGGAAACAACTCACCTAAAAGCTTTTCATACTTACGAGGGACATGCATCAGAGGTGTGTAGCGTTGCCGTCAGCCATGATGCTACCACAATAGCTTCAGGAAGTACTGATAAAACTATTAGGTTAAGGGATGCCGCAACTGGAAAAATGGTACGCATTCTGGAAGGGCATACCGCTTTCGTGTCGACTATCTCTTTCAGCCCTGATGATCGTCTCTTGGCATCATCGAGCTGGGATAATAATATCCATCTTTGGGAACGGAGCACAGGAAAACTTTTACACACCTTACGAGGACATACAGATGCTGTTCATCATATTGATTTCAGCTCTGATGGCAAACTATTAGCCTCTGGAAGTAAGGATACAACTGTACGTCTTTGGAGGGTCGAATCGGGCGTACAAATTTCTGCAACGTCTATGGATTCAGAAGTGACTAGCATTGCTATTAGCCCGGATGGCGAATTTTTTGCATCAGGAGCCTTGCTTCAAGCAAGGTCTGTGACAACTGGACAGGTGCTTTGGAGAAAGCCTAAAGATGTTGGGGTTCATAGCGTCACTTTTAGTCCCAGGGGGAAATTTCTTGCGTCGGGCAACGGAGATAACACAATTTGGTTATTGCATGCTGTTAACGGAGCGGTGTTCGAGAGATTCCATGGGCATCAAGATCATGTAACGAATGTTGCGTTTAGTCCTGACGGCAGACTTTTGGCCTCGGCGAGTTGGGATCGTACTGTTCGTCTCTGGAGTCTCAATGGCGAATGCCATTCTGTTTATAAAGAATTTAATGATTACATTAATAGCATTGCCTGGAATCCTAAATCAGCAGAGTTGATCACAGGAGATGCTTCAGGAGCAGTCAAAAGATTCCTCTTTAACAAAAATCTTAAGAAGCCTCCTCGCCTCATCTGGAGCAGCCACGGTACACAAGGCTTGCATGCCGATCAAGCTACCATTACTCTTGTCACAGGGCTTTCAAAAGACAACCTTTCTCTTTTACAATTGTTGGGAGCTGTGGGACAGCCTTCTCAAAAATCGAGTAACGATATCCTTGTGGCACGCGACGAGATGGAAACGGTAGGTGAAACATGCAACACAGTCTTTGGTCGTTTACCTGGAAATGAACTCTATAGTATTACTCCTGCCCATTGGGTCGTCTCTCTTGCCCATAAGAAAGAAAATGAACACGCTTTCATCATCTTAGAAGGGATTGAAAATAAGAAGAGGGTTATCTACCAAGCTGAAGTTTTCCTCGATTATCAGCGCACAACCCATGAATTTAAAATTCCACTTTTTGGCAATTTAGGATTTGGTCATGCGTATATTCAGATTAAACCGATTTCTACACGCCGCGCTGAAGAGCTTGCGAAACAAGTTCATTTGCGTAGCGAAGCTATCAATATGGAGCAGGCAGATAAGCTGATGAAACTCATCAAGAAAAAGGCCCAAAGTGAGCTCCTCTACAACAACTTGGGCAACAGTAAAATATATGCTATTGCCATGGGTACCAAAGAATATGGGAACTGCCTCACCTTTATTGAGGAATGGCTGAATGAGATCAAGGTGAATTTTGTTCAAGAAGCAGGATGGCAGGAGACTCTCTCTCCCTTTTCTATTACCAGCCAACGAAAATACTTCCTTCCAGATGACAAAACCGATAGCACTTCAGGCTGTAATATTCAGTAATTTTGCTTGCTAGGGAGGATATCGCTCCAGAGTAGCAGAAAAAAGAACAGTGTGCAAAGAGGATCCCTCCCCGCAAAAGTCTTAAATAAATTTCCCCGCAGCAAGCTGCGGGGAATTAAACCCGATGAGCTTAAAAACAAGATCCTCCAAGCAGCATGGGAGGCTTCATAACAAGGAGCTATTTATGACTATCAACTCTATTGCCGCCACACAACGACCTTTGTTGACACTGGAAAAGGGAGCTGGAAAAACTTTAAATGTCGATGACTACATCACACGTATCATCTCATTCATACTTGTCAACCAGACGAAATGGGAGGAGAGGCAACTTCTATTGGTCAATAGAAGATGGTATGACCTAGGCAAGTCTGTCGATAACTTAGGAATCATTGTTAACCTAGTCATGAATCGTCCAGTTCCCAGCTTCTCTGGGAATCCACTCAATCTTTATGACGTAGATTGTAACTGGATTGAAGAATTTGTAGTGGAACAAGCAGGAGAAGCCTCATTTGATAATCTCTTGCGCTCAAGTACGGCTCGACAACTCATTGGTGATTATCCAAAGAACCCAGGATTTATTAAGACACTTCTGAAGTTGCGAAAGAAGTTAGATTTCTCACCAAGCTATTTTTCACATTCAGAATCCCCAGAATTAAAGCAAATCTACCTAGACGAAAAACAAATTTATCAACACACTAGCGACTGTAGAAACAAGAATCCTAATTCTGACGAATTAAAACAGCTCTTATCATTAGTTGCTAAATTTACACGCGAAAACCCTAAGATTTTCAGTCATCTTGTCATTACTAAATCCGAACCCTTCGTAACTCTGAGACAATTTGGATTAGAGACTTTTACTACTGAAGATCAGGACTTTGCATTTCTCATGTGTTATTGCAATTTCTTGGATGTATTTGACGATATTTCTGATTTGATCAAACAACACAATAATATTTGGAATTCGAGGGAGATCTGTCTCGAACTATTAAGATTCAATAGAAGCAGTTACTCTCAAATTCCAGAAGATTTTAAGAAGGATAGATCGTTTGCATTAGAAGCAGTCAAATTAAACTGTACCGTTTTCGAATTTCTAGAAATAAAATTCAGAGATGATGAAGAGATCGCCTATGCTGCCATCCGAAGAAAACCATTTCTCTTAGAATTTGCTTCTGACAACTTAAAAAATAATAAACAACTTGTTATATATGCTCTGAAAAAGGAATCCCATCAGGCTTTACTATCATTCGCTTCCAGTCAACTTCAAGATGACGAACAAGTGGTGATATTGGCAGTAAGTCGTGATCCCTCTAATTTCATGTATTCATCGGAAAGACTCAAGAAAGAGAGATCTTTTGTCCTGAGAATAGTGAGCAAAAACGGATCCTGCCTTGCTATTGCCCCCACTTTTTGGGATGATGAAGAGATCGTATTAGCGGCGTTAAAAAATGGAGGATCTCTTGAATATGCTTCTGAAAGACTACAAGGAGAGCACAGCATTGTATTGGAAGCAGTAAAAATAAACGGTGAGAACTTCAGGTATGTTTCTGACAGTCTAAAAAATAATTTGGAAATAGTTCGAGAAGCGGTGCTCTCAGACCCCAGATTACTTGACGGGTTGAGACATCACACAGTTTTGATCAAACTGATAAACTGTAAAGATTCGATGTTAAAAGTGATAAAAAAAACGGCACAAAGATATATTATGGATAGGAGAACTGATTGGCTAAGGGATATGGCAAAAATGCTACGTGATGACCTTGTTGCTACGATAGAAACCTTGACAGATGAACAAGAGATCATCAGGTTTGGCTCATGCATATGTCACCGTCATCTCTTTGAATATCTCTTTCCCTTTGAAGACCTTATCGATAAAAAATTTATAATAACTGCTATCATAACTAATCCTCATTTATTTTTTTGTTTTGCTTCAGATCTTTTTCAAAAGGATAAGACTTTCTTACTAGATCTCATGATGATAACACCTGATAACCTCTACAGTTATAGTTATGACGATGTAGATGATGGATTAAAACAGCTATTCAGAAACAACAAGGAGTTTTTTCTTGATGCCATAGAAAGGGACCATCATGCATTATGTTTAGCCGATAAGGGATTCGACAACAAGATCGATGATAGTTTTCTTTTTGAGGCAATCAAAAGGAATTACCGTTCTATCGAATATCTTTCTGATCAACAGAAAGATAATCAACTGATTGACTCTCTCAAAATTCATGCAGACCAACCGATCATTAAATTCCTTCTCTCCTATCATGGAGATGACATAAAAAATGATAAAAATTCACTTCTTGAAGCGGCTAAAATCGATGAACTTGCCTTAGGGTATGCTTCGTCTGATCTCAAAAAAAATAAAGATTTTATTCTTGAATCATTTAAACTCAATTTTCTACCCCAACAATTATTTCATTTTTTCCATTATTCAACATTACTACCGATAAACAAAAACATCTTCATTCAAAATGAAATCTTCTCTCGATCCGGACCACTTAATCTATCAGGAATTGATTCTTTTGAACTCACCTTTGAATTGATGACACGCATCGACTGGCGGTTTTTCCATTTAGCGCCCCCGTTCTTTAAAAATTCCGAGCACCACCTCTTAGGGCTTATACCGTTTAACGCCAATTTTTTTGCTCATGCTAGTGAGGAACTAAAGGATAATAAAGAGTTCATTCTCAAACTTATCAAGGAAAATCCTTGGCTCCTTGCTCGATTAAATGATACCTTGAGGCATGATAAAGATATTTTGAAGGCTGCCCTCAATGCTTTCGGAGGAAAGCAGGTGTTCCAAGATTTTGAAAAAAATGAATCGTTAATTTTTGAAGCTTTAACATCGAAACGAACCGTCCAAGTCTTGCAATATGCCAATGACTCGCTCTGTCATAATCCTAAACTCATACTCATGGCAGTAACAGCTAATGGGTGGGCTCTGCAATACGCCAGTGCAGAGCTAAGAAACGATCCTGCTATCGTTCTTGCTGCAATCAAATCCGTTCCTTGGGCCTACGTTTATGCCTCACAAGAGTTAAAGCAACGCAGAGACTTTCAGGAAAAAGCAGTCGAAACAAATGGACTCACCCTACCCTATATGTGCGAAGAGTTAAAGAACAACAAAGAGATTGTTGCAAAAGCAAAAGAAAGCAGCAAATGGAGGCCCACAGGAGATCTGCCCTTCTACTGGATTCCAGGAGAGGCAAAACCCCCTTTTAAACCAAGGAAAAAAAGGGTGAGATTAGACCTTGCATCTGAAGAATCTAGAAAGAGCAAAATTTATGTCCTGTGTGCTGTTTCTAAAGACGGATTGTCACTCGAATATGTCTCTCAAGACCTGAAAGAGGACCCCGAGGTGGTATTAAAGGCCCTTTTTCAAGATGAAAAAGCCTTCATCTATGCATCGAAGCAACTTCAAGAAGATGGTTACTTTCTATTAAAAGCGATCAAATTGAATCCGCTGGTCCTCGCTTTTGTTTCCGAGAAGATGTTACAAAACTGGGATTTCATGTGTGAAGCTATGAAACTCACCCCTCTTGCATTAAAATACTCTCCTGACGAATGGAGAAATGATCCAGAGCGGGTGTTACAAGCAGTTCTTGCACACGAAGAGGCCATCGATTACGCCTCGGAGAGCCTAAAAAATAACAGAGATTTTGCGATCAGAATTAGGAAGAGAGGTAAAAAATATCTCCCTACACCCTATCCAGAGAAGCTTAAATATGATTTTGATTACATCAACCAGTTCGGTCCCGACCTTTCACTGGAATCCTACCCCGAATACCAAATGGATAAGGCGTTTGTTCTTCTATCCGTGAAAACAGATTCCACTAACTTAGAATTTGCGTCCGATGAGCTTAAAAACAATCAAGAGATCCTCCAAGCAGCATGGGAGGCTTTATAACAAGGAGCTATTTATGACTATCAACTCTATTGCCGCCACACAACGACCTTTGTTGACACTGGAAAAGGGAGCTGGAAAAACTTTAAATGTCGATGACTACATCA
>Ga0207159_1040_pt1 | contig 33762 bp, 35 predicted proteins | sample Alteio_BWMinHeat_23_FD_153511 | JGI IMG/M metagenome (GOLD analysis project Ga0207159, IMG submission 153511) | Enriched cells from forest soil in Barre Woods Harvard Forest LTER site, Petersham, Massachusetts, United States -... | ecosystem: Environmental > Terrestrial > Soil > Temperate forest >... | reverse complement strand
TGCTAAAGTAGGAGCCATTCTTGGACGTTTAACAATAATTCTCTTCTTCGCGCAAAATGCAGCAACTTGCAATAACTTGTCAGCATCTTCGTCGTTTCCACAGGCATCTTGCAAGAATATCATCTCTTTTTTGACTTTGGCTGACTTGGTCCTTTCCGGAAACATGGGATCAAGATAAATGATGTCTGGATAATCCGCTGGCGATAATGCAGCCAACCAGGTTATCGCATCCGCCTGGATAAGTTGCATGCGCTGGATGATAGGCGCCAGGTCAGGAACTTGCCTAGCCCGCTGTAAAGCATCCTCCAGCAATGAATAAAGCTGAGGCGATCGTTCCAACATAATGACCGTAAAGCCTAAAGAGGCCAGGATAAAGCTATCTCGTCCCAAACCTGCTGTCGCATCGATAATTCTTGGCTGGTCTTGCGGTTTACAGCCCAACGCTCGCGCGAGTGCTTCGTTACGTAAACTGGCATGTTGTTGGCGATAGCGGAGTTGGGGGTTAGTGAAGTCGATTATCATGGCGAACATGTTGGCAGAAAATTATGACCGATTCAAATTTTTGTGTTTGGAGATTCGTGCTTGAAAATGTGTTGCATCAAACTATTGCAAGAAGATAGATTACGGTTATAATACTCAAGTCAATCTACCATCTGACCTTTTTTTTTATTCGCATATCCCATTGTTTTCCTCAGGAAAAAGATTAGTTTATTCAAAACCAATTTACAGGAGGGTGATATGTTATCTCAAGAGAACATGGCAAAAGGCGAAATTCTGCTGTACCAGACTGAGGACAATGGCACGCGCATAGAGGTGCGACTTCAAGGTGAGACAGTGTGGCTAACCCAAGCTCAAATGGCTGAACTTTTTCAAACTACTAAACAAAATATTAGTTTGCACGCCAAAAATGTGTTTGAAGAGGGAGAGTTGGAGCCAAAGGCAACAGTCAAGGATTCCTTGATTGTTCAAAAAGAGGGCGACCGTCGGGTTTCTCGTGAGGTTTCGTATTACAACCTTGATGACTTTATCCGTTTTAATGAAAGAGAGCTGCTTACTCATGCTGGTAAAATTAGTCATCAGCAGGCCGTTGAGAAAGCACGTGTAGAGTATGACAAATATCGCGCTTTAACGGCTGATGAACCTTCACTTGTTGAGCAGCATTTTGTTGAGGCGATGCAAGCGGTGACGCGATTAGAATTGAACGCAAAAAAAGACAAATAATTGAGCCCAGTGTTTAAGTATTGGATTTCTTTTTATAAAAAATATCATAGGAAATTAAAATGGACTTTTTGTATTTCAATAATTTTTATAAACCATTTTTACAAGCATTAACAATAAAAAATATTTATAAAAATCAATTAAAGTATAGTAATATTTTATTTAAAATTTTATATTTTTTTTCTATAATCATATTAATCTTTTCTATCATATTTCTTGCAAACTGTTCATCAAAAAATGTATTACAATTTAATTGCATGTATATAATGGCATGCCTTTTCTTCTGTTCTCTTGATAGAAAATCTTTAAAGCGAGCGGTGAAATTATTTCGTAAAAAACATAATGTAAAACTCATATTCCCTGATTTATTTGACCAATTTAAATATCACCTATGGAAAGAAAGACTAGGTAGTATTCATTCCTCATGTTCTATTGACAAGGCATTAAATTATTTAGAAATTGAGTTAAGCAAATTTAATATAGAAAAACATAATATTAATCCATCTTACATGGTAATCTTAAGTGCAATAACAATTGCTGCATTTTGGCATTTTATAGATGATATTCATTTTGCTCAGCATATAAAAATCATTATCGATGGATTGATTTGCTATGTTTCGTATCGATTTATTTTTTTTAAATTTTTTATTTTTGGAGGGCAACAAAAAAAATTATTAATATTTAAACAATTTCTGTTGCGATTGAAATCTGAATGCCCTTCTGTATGATTCGTGTTTGATGCAAGTGCAGGCTGGCCGATCAAATTAAAAAATGAATTATGGATTGTCGGTTTTATAAGTAATCCAGTGTTTGGATACTCATAACCGTAAAAAATCCCCCAGGCCGGTTAAAAACATTTGCACCGCCATGGTGGTTAAGATCATGCCCATTAGGCGTTCTATCGCTGTTAAGCCGCGCTCGCCTAAAATTTTGCTAAGAGAATCTGCAAAGACCAAGATGACGGTTGAAATGAACCAAGCGATTAATAAAGCTAAAAACCATAATGAAATATGTTGCGGTGCCTGAGTGGCTAACAACATCACTACCGTCATAGTAGAAGGCCCAGCGATTAATGGCACGGCAAGCGGCACAATAAAAGGTTCTTCTTTATATGAAATACGGCCTTCATGCGTGTGATCAGGGAAAATCATGCGAATCGAAATTAAAAATAAAATGATTCCGCCAGAAATCGCGAGCGCCGGAGGGGAAATATTCATGCCTTTCAAGATCAGGTTGCCAAAAAATAAAAAAATAGTCAGTACCAGTAAAGCAATAAAAGTTTCGCGCAAAATAATGCGTTTACGTTTACCGGGGGTGATATGCCGCAAAATAGACAGGAACATGGGAATATTGCCCAGTGGGTCCATGACCAGAATTAAGGTGGCAGTAGCGGAGTAAAGTGTCATAACTATGTTTTGACCCAAAAATATGCTTCAATGTGCATAAATTCTCTTTACACGACAATTTTTAAATTAGTCATGTAAATATAGCATTTCACTGACGTCATGCCAGCGAAGGCTGGCATCCAGCATCATATTTATACTGGATGCCAGCCTTCGCTGGCATGACACGAGTTAAATTTAAAAATTGTCGTGCACAGAGACATGAATTATAGCATAGAACATAAACCATGATAATTGCGCGACTACAACAATACCTTTATCTCATGCGCTTAAATAAGCCTATCGGCATTTTATTATTGCTATGGCCGACACTGTGGGCGCTCTGGTTAGCCATGGATGGTCAGCCGCAATGGAACATCGTCGCGATTTTTGTGGCTGGTGTGGTGTTGATGCGCACGGCCGGGTGCATTATCAATGATATTGTCGATCGATCATTCGATAAACATGTCACCCGCACCCGTCACCGCCCGTTAGCCACCGGCAAAGTTTCTCTCCCCGAAGCATTCTTATTATTTGCGTTGCTCGTATTCGCCGCGTTTGTGTTGGTATTGTTTTGCAATCTTTATACCGTCGTATTAGCTTTCATTGGTCTTGCGATCGCGGTAATTTATCCCTTCTTAAAACGCATCACTCATCTGCCACAATTGGGTCTGGGTGCCGCTTTTGCTTGGGGTGTGCCGATGGCGTTTGCGGCAGAAACCAATGCCATTAGTTTTTCCGGTTGGATGTTATTTTTCACCACGCTGATCTGGATTGTTATTTACGACACATTTTACGGCATGGCAGATCGACCTGATGATGTCAAAATCGGCGTTAAATCGGCCGCGATTTTATTAGGTGGAGCTGATCGTAAAATTTTATTTGTGTTGCAGGTCATTTTCACCCTGTTATTAATTTGGCTGGGAAGGCTTTTTGATCTCAATAAATTTTATTATGCAGCCTTGCCATTGGTCGTCGCTTTGCTAATTTATCAACAATATTTAATTCGCGCGCGTGAGCCGCAACAATGCTTCCGTGCTTTTTTAAATAATAATTGGGTGGGCTTCGTTATTTTTCTCGGTGTAGTGATAGGTCTTGGTTAACGAGGGTTTGTTGACATTTCGCTAGGCTGAGCCGAAAATCACGGATATTCGAGCATCGCAGCGCAGTTTACATACGAGTAAATGAGCAGCGAAGCACAGAATATCGGTGATTTTCGGCCAGCCTAGTAGAAATGTAAGCAAACCCTATGAAAATTGTTGCAGACAAAGATATCCCCTTTGTAGAACATTATTTCGCGGATTGTGGCGAGTTAGTGTTGATTTCTGGTCGCACACTCAAACGCGAACAATTGCTGGATGCCGATATTTTATTATCTCGCTCCGTCACGCCGATTAATCGGGAATTATTAGAGGATACGCCAGTACGTTTTGTAGCTTGCGTCTCTACCGCAGAAAATCATATTGATAACGTTTGGCTGGATGCCAAAAAAATTGGCTGGTGCACTGCTGCTGGTTTTAACGCTACACCTGTCGTTGAATATGTGGTGAGCGTGATTGCGGCCTTGCAAAAAAATAATTTATTGCAACCAAAAAACTTACGTGCTGGAGTGATCGGGGTCGGTAGAATCGGCAGCCAAGTCGTCGAAAAATTAAAATTACTCGGATTTTCAGTAGTCATGTGTGATCCGATTCGTGCTGAGCGCGAGCCCGATTTTATTTCCAAGGCATTAGAAAATTTCACTGATCTTGATTTAATTACTTTGCATGTGCCATTAACGTGGGACGGTGCTTACCCTACTTATCATTTTATCAATCGCAAATTTTTACAACGGCAAAAAACTGGAGCGGTGTTGATCAATGCTGCACGCGGCAGTGTGATTGATTCGGAAGATTTTAAAATTGCTGGCACACAACTTCATGCCTGTTTTGATGTGTGGGAAAACGAGCCGCGGATTGATAAAAAAATCTTGCAGCAAGCGTTGATCGCCACACCGCATATTGCCGGTTATTCCGTGCAAAGCAAATATCGCGGCACCGAGATGATTTATAACAAACTCCGTGCCGCAAAAATAATTTCAGCGACAGCTAAATCATCATTACCGTTGCCGCATCTTAGATTAGATGCACTACAAGATTGGCGCGATGTGGTGTTGCAAGTGTTTAATCCGAGTAAATTAACAGCAGAAATGAAGCAGCGATTGCTTAATAAAAATGATGACGGTACTGTTTTTGATACCATGCGCCGAGAATTTATTCATCGTCATGAATTTGCCTATGTGGATTTAGCAGATCTAAAAGTATCGCAAGCGGATCGATGGTTATTACAAAAACTGGGATTTTTGTTTTAATACTGTCGGCAAAGACAAACGGAGCCAGGAGCGGTAGGGTGGATTACGGTGCAAAGAGCGCACCTAATCCACCCTTGCATAACATCGATGAAATGTTGTGTTTTATGCAGCCATTCCCTTAACTTGATATCTTTTAACAAACTCGCTATATTTCGTCGCAAATTATATCTATATAAACGAGGAAATAAACGATGTCTGAGACGAGAGCCCTTCATCCGCTTGAAGAAGAAATGTTCCAAGCCATTGAGGGTAATGCATTAAATAGCTTTGGTGTTTATCTGCCAATCAATGGCTTATTTGGTGCAGCAGCGACCGATGCTGAAAAAGCTCGCAAGTTAAAAGAGGTCTTAAGCAAAATCAAAAAGGTTGCTGAGGATAAAAATCAAGAAAGCGCGCCACAAGGTATGTCTCAGCCAGAACTTCCTGATATTAATACCAAGATGAAGGGTGATACAGCGTTGATTGCCGCAATTAGAAAGAACTCCCCGCAATGTGTGCAAGCATTGGTGGATGCAAAAGCAGATGTCAATGCTCGAGTAAGTCAAATAAATCGGGTAACCCCACTCATTATGATGGCGACTAATTCCATAAATAGTCCCGCAATCGTTACAAGCTTGCTGAAAGCAGGTGCGGATGTCAGTTTAGTTGATGGCTTTCATAATACAGCTGCTACTTATTTTGCGACTCGGAGCGATGAAAGTACGCTAAATGCGTTCTTGGACCACTCAAAAATAAACGTAAATACGCTTTTTGACTTTGGATTACACATGAAAATGTCAATGTTAATGGTTGCTGCTTTAGGTGGAACTGAACACACTGTTCGAGTTTTAATGGATCGTAGTGCTGATCAAACGCTTGTTAGTTTTGGATACAAGTACAGGGCAATTGATTGTGCGTGGTTTTCCAAGCATTTTCATATCATTTTATTATTGTCACCCCAGCCTGAATTTTCCTTAACCGTAATGGTGGCTTCACCCAAACTACAGCAAGAATTCAAAAATTTTTTACTGTCACAAAAGCCTGAGCCCGTTGTCAATTTTTACTTAGGAATCATTGCGGAATCAGAAAAACTGGGGTCAGGTTGTGAATATTTAAAAAAATCGAAACAACATGGTTGGGCATTTCCCTACCATGCATACAGGTACCTCGTGAACGGTTATCGGGAGCAGTCAAACTATCATGAATTAATGTTGTGTTATGTTCAGGCGTTAGACGCTAACGTTGAGGTCAGCCAGAAAACAGAATATTTTTATGGCCTGGTTAATTTAGCAGAGCAAAAAAACGCCATCGAACAAAGACAGCAGCAAGCTAGTGCAACTAAATATCCTACCGCTCCCACTTCACAATCTGCTATAGCGAGCGTGACGAGTACATTGGTATCGATGTTCTGGACTGAAGATAAGACCAAATCTGTACCTAAGGATGTCACTGAAAGCGAAATACTTAATCTATGTTATTCCTATCTTGAGAAGGATGGGAATTTTTATACTGAGCTTAATGGCAACCAAGCATTATATTTAAGTAAACGTATTTATAAATGTGATTATTTTAATTCCAAATCTGAAGCAGCATTAAAAACAGCACTTTTTTGTGCGAAACTGGCCTTCACAAAAAATCCTGGGTTGATCGAAGCGCAACAGCGATTAGCTGATTTGCAGGCATTGCAACAAACGGTGCAACATGACGACGCGCCATCCTCTCCTCGAAGGCCTGGGTAGCTAAAATTTTGTAACGATAGTAGGGTGGATTAGGTGCGTTCTTTGCACCGTAATCCACCAACAGCGCTTAATACAACGACTGTTCCTGCTGCTCTTGTTGTTCTTGCTGTGGCTGCGGTTGAGCAAACGGATCTTGCACTTCTATCTGTTTATCATTATCCGGCACATAATCTGCCATAAAATATTCAAACATTGCGATAGGATCATTCGTGCCGGCGCGTTTACCCGTTTGTGGATCAATCCGCACACTCACAATACCTGCCGGTTGTTCCATCGGTATTTCTGGCACATTTTTCAGCACAGTCGACATAAAATTCACCCACATCGGGAAAGCCGCTTGCACGCCATATTCATGCAGCGATTGATTTTGATCAAACCCGACCCAAGTAACGGCGACCAAATTACTATTGTAACCAGCAAACCACGCATCCACTTGATTATTGGTGGTTCCGGTTTTGCCAGAAATATCATGGCGGCTAAGATGCGGTGCCGAGGCGGGTAGAGTAGTGTTGTCTAGCGTGATGACATCATGTAGAGCTGACGTAACCAGAAAGGCATTTTGCGGTGTAATCGCCAATTGCGCACGCGCATTATCTGGGATACCGATACATTTATTACCATTGCAAGCAAGCAATGGTTTCGCTTGATAAATAACCTGGCCTTGGCTGTTACGAATGTTATCGATAACATAAGGCACGATTTTATAACCGCCATTGGCAAACACCGCATAAGCTTGCGCTTGCTGCAAAGGGGTCACCGTGGCCGTACCTAAAGCGAGTGAAAGGTCTCTGGGTAATTTTTCTTTGTTAAAACCAAAGTTCAATACATAATCCATGGCATAACGTACGCCAATCAAATCTAATAAACGAATGGATACCAGATTTAACGAATGGCTTAACGCATCGCGCAAACGAGTGGGGCCATAAAAACGATGTTTATCATTTTGCGGGCGCCATAAACTATTATCAGAACGATTTTCAATAATAATCGGCGCATCATTAATGACCGTCGCCAAGGTATAACCTTTAGCAAATGCGGCTGAATAAATAAAAGGTTTAAAACTAGAACCCGGTTGGCGCTCGGCGCTAACGATGCGATTAAATTTACTGCTTTGGAAATCAAATCCACCGACCAAAGCTAAAATAGCGCCATTTTGTGGATTTAAAGTGACGATGCCTGCTTCAGCCTTTGGAATTTGCGCTAAACGCCAACCGCCGTTAGGCATAGGCATAATACGCACCACATCACCTAAGCTAACGATTTGTTCAGCAGAATGCGGCCGCGGTCCTAAATAATCAGCGTTGATTTGTTTGCGTGCCCAAGATAACCCATCCCAAGCAATCGTGGCGAAAGAGCCGTCTTGTCGCAGCACTGTGATTGATCGACCGGTCATTTCGACCACCGCGGCGGGTTCTAAAGAATTTACGACCGGAATATCTCCCAGCAAGTGTTCCCATAATGTCATTTGCGTGACTGAGGGTATACCTAAGTTACGTTCTGGGCCGCGGTAGCCGTGTCGTTGATCATAGGCAAGTAAACCAGTAAACAAAGATTGATTGGCTGCATCCTGTAATTTGGGATCAATGGTGGTATAGACTTTAAAACCATCCGTATAAATGCTATCACCATACATTTGCTCGAGTTGCTGGCGCACCAATTCCGCGATATACGGCGCTTTAACTTCCGTTTGTAAATCGTGATAACCCGCACCCAAAGGTGCATGCAAGGCTTTGTTATAAGTGGTTTCGTCGATATAGTTTAATTCATACATGCGAGTTAAGACGTGATCACGCCGTTTTTTGCCAGCAATAGGATTGGCGAGTGGATTGAGTGTCGACGGTGCTTTCGGTAAGCCAGCGAGCATGGCGAATTGATCAACGGAAAGTTCATAAAGATGTTTGCCATAATAAATTTCTGACGCCGCTTCCACGCCGTAAGCACGGTTGCCGAGAAAAACTTTATTCATGTAAAGCTCAAGAATTTTTTCCTTACTTAAGCGATGCTCTATTTTAAGCGCGAGTAAAATTTCCCGTAATTTGCGGCCAAAAGTCTTATTGCGAGTCAGATAAAAACTGCGCGCTACCTGCATGGTAATCGTGCTGCCGCCTTGAGATTTTCTGCCGGTGGTGATCAGTTGCAAGAACGCCCGCGCCAATCCCGGGATATCGACGCCAGGATGTTGGAAATAACGTTGATCTTCGGTGGCAAGCACGGCTTGAATAAGCTGGTCTGGTAACTGATTATAGGGGATAGGGATGCGTCGTTTTTCGCCAAAGGTAGCGATGAGCTTGTTGTCTGCGGTGAAGATTTGTAAGGGAACTTGTAGCTGGACGGTATTCAAAGCATTAATATCAGGCAGTTCAAATTCAATGTAATAAGATACACCAATAGTGACGATAGCAACGCCAATAAGCGAAGCTACGACCAACCTGCCGAGTAACCGTAAAAGATGTGCCATAGGGTATAGATCGCGTGAAAAAATTCTTGCATTTATTAAGAGTTACAGTATATTAAATTTCCACATTTTTTTCTAGTTTATCTCTGCTTAAATTTAAACCCAATCAGCTCGGAACCAATAGAGCCCTGGCTCCGTTAGTTCCTGTTAAAGATCAACATCACACACTTGGAGAACCCCATGCCTTACCATTTATTTACACGGCCGATGCTCATTGGTCTTGATATCCAACCCCATGAAATCCGCTGGTTGCGAGTTAGCCAAACACGGAATGACTTAATCGTGGAAAATTTCGAGATAATGCCGAGGGCATCAATATTGGAACCCGATGCTGCTGGGTATTGGTCTACATTGCAAGCATCGTTAACCGCGATAGTAGCAGCACACGCATGGCAAAATTTACCAGTGGCATTGGCCATCAGGGCGACGGATGTGATTAATAAAAGCCTGCGTGTCAAATCGGGATTATCTAATGCAGAAATAAACACCGCCATTTTAAAACATATTCAACATGAGCTGCCGGGAATGGATGTGGATATTTGTCTAGATTATGCCCTCATGTCCCCGCCGACGGATACTGAGCAGGAGATTTTATTTGTGGCTACCCGTGGTGAAACTTTGCAGCGGTATCTAGATACGGTGCAAGCCGCAGGATTAAAAGTAAAAATCGTTGATGTGGATTATTATGCATTATTGCGCGGTGCCTGTTATGGCTTGCGCTCATCTCATCAAGCCATAGGTTTGTTGCTGTTAGATGAAGTGCGGAGCATTTTTATTATTGCGCAAGATGGGAAAATTTTATTAGCACAAGAATGGACATTGATTGATGCCGATCGACCAGCGCGTTTACATCAATGTTTGCAATTATACACAGCCAATGAGCAAACCAGCCCGATAGAAAAAATTTTACTCTGCACAGTAGCGATGACCGAAGAGATAGCAGTCATCAAGAAAATGTGCATGGTTGAATATCGTATTCCTGTCGAAATAATAAATCCTTGGTCTAAGCTGTCATTAAATGCAGTATGTTCACCAGAAAAATTTCAGCACTATGCGCCGCGCTTACTGCAATGTTTGGGCTTAGTAATGCGCGAGGTGCCGCGATGGTAGAATTTAATTTATTGCCATGGCGTGAATATCAGCAAGCTTATCAAATCAAACAAACAGGTTGGTGGCTGTTGACGATGACGGGTGGATGTTTGTTACTGCTATTTTTAGCGCATTATTGGTTGCATCAACAGATTATAAAATTACAAATGGATATTGCCGATTTGCAACTGCAATTTGTACAGCAAGGCCGCAAGCAAGTCAGTGTTAATCAAGATCAAGATGAATTCATTGCTCATCTGCGTGAACAACAAGCCGCACTGATGAACATGGTAACTTCGCCATTGCAGATAAAAAACACGGCATTTTGTCTGTCTGATTTAACTAGCGCGAATGGCAAGCTTAGTTTGCGAGGCCGTACGGCTACATTGTCTTTGATAACTGATTTATTAAAAAAATATTCTGCTCTGCCATGGGCACAGAATGTCAGCCTTAATCATATTCAACATCATACCAACGACGATAATTATAGTTTTGATTTACTGGTGAACCAAAAAAATTATTTCGGGCGAGAAACAAATGATATTGCAAAAAATACTAACAACGAATAAATATCGCTGGTGCTTGATTGCAGCAGTCGAATTCTGGATCGTGCTGTTCGTGATGCAGCAAGAAATTAATCCAGAGTTAATGCAATTTTGGCAACTACATTTCGTGGCGGCAAATTTATCCAAGCAGTGGTTAGCACGACAAGTGAATAATCAATTAATAATTAATTCGCAAAATAAAAATTATCAATTAAGCGCCGCCAAGATTTTTCCGGAATTATTCAAGTTGCTGCAACAGCCCGGATTAGAAACGGTTTCGCTCGCTATTTCTTCTCCAATAACGCAACACGGTATGCAAATTATGCTAATAAAGATAGTAATGAATGGTTCTTATGTTGAGTTTGTGAATTTTTTGGGGAAATTGTTGGGGCAACCGTTGGCAATGTTTGTTAGTCAATTTTCCGTGAAAATGTTACCGCAGGGTGGTTTGCAAGCAGCAGCGCAATTGGAAATTTGGCCCAAAATTATATTAGCTAAAAATAAGCAATTAATATCGCTTACGCAAATAAATCCATTTTGTAATGGTAATCATTTTTATACGTCGGCGCTCACTGCCACGGCACAGAGTGATATTAGTTCATCCTTGTTTTCTATTAAAGAAATGAAGCAAGTCGGTTTCTTGCATTTTGGCAAACGGGATGCCGCCTTAATGATGACACCTAATAATCAAGTGCTGCTGGTAGAGCCGGGTGAATTGCTTGGCAGGGAACAAGCAAAAATAGTTCGCATCGAGCAAAACAAGTTAGTTATGCAACCCTGAAAGATTCATTTTACTATTTATCATAAGGAACTCTCATGATGATTCGCTATCTAACAATTATGATTATTTTTTTATTAATAATCGCTCCAGCAAGTTATGCGCAGCCGTTTAGTTTAGAAGTGCAAAATGTCAATTTAACCGATGCCATACGTTTAGTGGCTAAATTTACTCATCGCAACATTATTATTAGTCCCAGTGTACAAGGTGTGGTGACATTAAGTTTACAAAATGCTAATCCCGATGAAGCGTTTGCTCTACTGCTAGCTTCGCATGGTCTCGCCGAATGGCGCGCTAACGATATTGGTTTTGTCGCGCCGCAAACCGAGTTGATTAAGCGTAGGCAAGATGAGTTGCAGTGGCAGCAAGTAAATGATGCGGCGGCGCCGTTGGTGACAGCTATGTTTCAAATTCATTATGCAAAAGCGGAAGAAGTGGCGCATTTGCTGCAAGATGAGCATGCAAGTTTGCTGTCTAAGCGCGGACAAGTGCGAGTGGATGCGCGCACCAATACTTTATGTTTACAAGATATTGCTACGCAAATGACCACCATTTCCAGAGTTATTCAGCGGCTCGATGTGCCAGTGCAGCAAATTTTGATTGCAGCGCGCTTGGCTAGTGTGGATAGCGATTTTGAGCGTGCGCTAGGCTTGCGTTTTACGCTACAACCCAATGTCGCGCCGACTAGCGGCGATTCATCAGAGACGAACACTCGTTCAGATGGCTACAGTGTGGCGTTGGCGAAATTGCCGGATGGTTCTGCGCTCGATATAAAATTATCTGCTTTAGAAAATGCTGGTCATGCTGAATTGATTTCCAGCCCGCGGTTGTACACCGCGAACCAACAAACAGCGGAAATTGCTGCCGGTGAAGAAGTGCCATATCAAGAAACAAGCCGCAACGGTGCGACTTCGGTAGTATTTAAAAAAGCGGTATTAAGTCTGAAAGTGACGCCGCAAGTATTGCCTGGCGGTAAAGTTTTATTACAATTGCAAGTTAATCAAGATAAACCGAGCAATCAAAGTGTGTTGGGAGTGCCAACTATTGCTACTCGGCAAATTACCACGCAAGTGTTAATGAGGAATAATCAGACCGTCGTATTGGGCGGTATTTATGAATCAAGTCGCGAACAGGGTGAGGAGCGAGTGCCGTTTGTTAGTCGAGTGCCATTATTGGGTTTGTTGTTTAAGCAAAGTAGTACACGGGAAAAGCGCAGGGAGTTGTTGATTTTTGTGACTCCGAGGATTATTAGTGGGTCGTTGTGAGTGTGGCGTGAGTTGGTCTTTATGTGCTGAGCTAGTTTCTTTAATCCTATTTTAGTGGCGATATTGTGGATTATTTATAATGCAACTAATTTTAGTTGCATTATACCCTACTCTCAATTATCATTATTTTATGACAAAAGTAGACAAATTAATCGATAGGTTTTTGACTAAGCCAACTGATTTTACATGGGCAGAACTTGTGAAAGTGCTAGGTAGCTTTGGCTACAAGCAAATTAGTGCTGGAAAAACAGGCGGTTCGAGAGTGCGATTTGTGCATGATGATTATCCACCCATTATTATGCACAAGCCGCATCCCAGGCCAATACTAAAACGCTATCAATTAGAAGATATTGTCAACCTGTTACAACAGGAGAAATTACTATGAAAGATTTAATGCAATATAAAAATTATTACGGTTCAGTTCACTTTGACGACGAAGAGCTTGTCTTTCATGGAAAGATTGAATTTATTCGCGCATTAGTAAATTATGAAGCAACCAATGCTAAAGGACTTCGCAAAGCGTTTGAAGAAGCTGTTGATGATTATCTGGACATGTGCCGCAGTCAAAAGGTCGAACCTGAAATTCCATTTAAAGGAAGTTTAAATATCCGCTTAGGACCAGAATTGCACAGACTTGTTGCCATTGCAGCTGAGCAACAACATTTAAGTATTAACAAATTTATTGCAGAAGCGCTGAGTCATGTTGTGAAATAGTGTGAGTATAAAAATTAAAGCGGCGGGAGTTGTTAATTTTTGTGACTCCGAGGATTATTAATGGGTCGTTGTGAGTGGGTTGAAGTGATCTTTGGATGGATATTTTTGCATTGACTTATTGAAGCTGATCTCTGGAATGGATGTCCTTGCTCGCCTTCCGCGGTTTTGTTTTTTAAAAATTCGGTCGGGACGGACTCCTGTCCTCGGTTGCTGAGCGCCGTCCATGGCAGCAACGCCCGACCGAATTTTTAAAAAATAAAACCGCTCCGGCGGCCGGACATCCATTGGACTCCAGCAGCATTGGTTTTTTCCTGCGGCACGCTTTTTCTTTTTAGAAAGCATCAAAAACGTTTTATTTAGATTAAATTAATTGTGAGTTGAAAATAATTGTTTAGGCCAGAAAGGAATAAGTTTCATTGTCAGTCCAGGGTGCAACTCGCCGGATGAGTATCCAATTTATTGCCATTCAATTTCCCTTCTCCCGACCTCGATCACGAATGGAATTGCGCTGTATTTTATTTCGGGAGAAGGTGGCGCGTAGCGCCGGATGAGCATCCAATTTATTGCCATTCAATTTCCCTTCTCCCGACCTCGATCACGAATGGAATTGCGCTGTATTTTATTTCGGGAGAAGGTGGCGCGTAGCGCCGGATGAGGGTGGTTGAAGTAGCTTGTCTATGCTAACATTCCCCCAAAACTCAGGGTGCCATCCATGCTCAAACAATTTCGTCATAAATTTATACAAATGCTCTGGCAGAAATATCGCGCCCTCTCGCCCGAAATGATATTGATGGAAACGGCTTTAAAACAAAAAGGTGTCACCCATCTTCCACTGGATCATTTTGCTGTGATCGATCTCCCTGGTCCCCACACGAGCATGCAACATCTCTCGCAAATTTTTGCGGCGCTTGGCTATGTTAAACGAGGCCAAGATTATTTGCCGGACAAACAAAATGATTTTCTGTGGATGGCGGAAATAAATTGCGAATGCGCGCCAGTGCGTGAGGCTTTGCCACAAGTGGTGGTGGCGGATTTTCGTTTGAAAGAAATGCCGAGTGCAGTGAGTAATATTATTGAAAAATATTCGTCACAAGCTGCGCTATTATCACTGAATGAAATACAAAAATTAATTGCGCGCATCGAACAACAAGATGAAAGCGCGGCTGAGCAATTATTCGCTTTGCTCGAAAAATATTTCGCCGGTCGTGATTGGCCGTTGCCGACTAAAAAAGAATTTCACACCGTGCAAGCGTTTAATGAATTATTGGCATGGGTTTTAGTTTTCGGTCGGCGTCCAAATCATTTTACATTTTCAGTGCATTTGTTAAATCATTTTTCTAATCTTGCAGATTTTAATGCTTTCGTTGAACAAGAGCTTAATCTTGCCTTAAATAGCGATGGCGGAAAAATAAAAGGGAACGCGCAAGCAGGCATAGAACAAGGCTCAACCAAACCCAAATCGCAAGCCGTGTCATTGGCAGATGAATCAGTCGAATTGCCTGGCGAATTTGTCGAATTTGTTTGGCGCCATCCGCAGCCAACATTACAGCGCGCTCCTTATCTCTGGGGTGATTATTTCACCGATTTTATCGCACAACAGGCGAACCGGGTGATTGAGTCGCTATACGTTTAAAAATGATTCAATACATATTATTAATAAATATTGCTAAAAGCTGCGCTCAGGTATTGCATTGAAATTTTCTTTTTATTTCATCCAAATAACTTTGGACTGTGCTTCTACTTACTTATGTGCAGCGCGCAGTAGGCTATGTTTGGGTGAGTTCCTCGGTTTTTTAGTTTGCAGCGGAATCTCGGTTACAATAACATCCCATGGAACATGATATTTGCCGGTATTTTCATTTTTTATCATAAGACCTAAGCGAGTTAAAAGTGTTACGTCTTGGTGGACATTGCTATAGTCTCTTCCTAATTCTTTTGCAATAAGACGTATACTCACATCGCCTTGTTCGTGAACATATTTTAATATTTCAAAACGTTTCGGTGTTAATGTTTTAAATAATAATCGTTGGTCTGCAAAGCTTATTTTTTCGATTGGAGCTTGCGGTGCGTTTCCCTGTTCTACCTGATGCCAGATATCAATAAATTCTTTTGCAGCTTCTTCTAAACTGCCTGTTCTCACTGTAATTTTTTTGTTACTCATTTGTTTCTCCTCTCTTCGTCAGGTGGACTATATCAGAGATAAAATCTTTCATTAATTGTTCGACATTGGTAAATTTATATGATGTCTCTTTATCAGCAATGTGTTTATGATCGCCTTTACCCAATTCATTATCATAGCGAACAATACATCTACCTGTTCTATCCCCGTGGTAAAGTCTGTATTTAATGCCATGAGGTCTGTCATGGGTTTTCTCAGGTAGTTCCCAAATAACCATTTCCGTGGTTGCGTATTCCGTTTCAATTTTGTTTCGATAAATTAGCTTTGCCTTCATATATTATGATACACCATATGGTATTTAGCAATGATAACGTAAGTAAATGATTAATTCTATAAATTTAATCTGAATTTATATGCTTGCGAAGACTAACATTATTTAATTATTTCCGCTTAATCAACTTCCTTAGTTCCGCCAAACTCCGTGTGTTAATCACATCTTCCGCCGTCAACCATCCACGCCGCGCTTGATAAATACCAAACTGCATAAAGGCAAACCCTTCTGGGCTGTGTGCATCGGTCGAAATGGCTAGCTTGACTCCTAACTCTTTTGCCAATTGACAGTGCGCATCATCCAAATCCAATCGATCAGGTTGGGCGTTTAACTCAAGAAAACAATGACGTTCTTGCGCGGCATGAATGATTTTTTCAAAATTAATTTGATAGGCTTTGCGTTCGTTAATTAATCGACCGCTTGGATGGCCGAGTATAGTAAAATAAGGATTATCCATCGCGCGTATCACGCGTTCAGTTTGTTTTTTCGCCGACAGATTAAATTTCGAATGAATGGAACACACGGTTAAATCCAGTTCTTTGAGTACTTCATCCGGTAAATCCAACGAGCCATCTTCTAAAATATCCACTTCACATGATTTTAATACGATTAATTTTTTTAATTGCGCATTTAATTTATCAATTGCTTTAATTTGCGCTAATAAACTTTTTTTATTAACTCCGTGCACCATCGCAAGATGTTGCGTATGATCAGTGATGGCAATGTACTCATATCCTAATAATTCAGCCGCGGCTGCCATGGTTTCCAGACTGGCTGTACCATCGGTTAGATTGGTGTGGCAATGTAAATCACCACGAATATCAGCCAAGGTAATCAACTTCGGTAATTGATTTTTTTTGGCGAGTTCAATTTCGCCGCGATCTTCACGCATTTCAGGTTCAATGTAAGCTAAACCTATTTTGTGATACATTTCTTCTTCTGATTTGCCAGCGATTTGTTTTTTACCTTTGAACATACCGTATTCATTAATTTTAAATTTCTTTTTTATGCCTATTTTACGAATAGCAATATTGTGATCTTTCGATCCAGTAAAATAAATTAATGCGGCACCGTAACTTTCTTCTGGAACAACGCGTAAATCTACTTGTATTCCAGAATGTAATCGAACTGCAGAGCGAGTGCTTCCTTGCGAGTTAATCGTAGCAATTTCATTATAATGAAGAAAATGATTGATTACTTTTTCATTATTATTTGCGCTAATTAAAATATCGAGATCGCCCACCGTTTCACGCCGGCGACGAAAACTTCCGGCACATTCCACTTGCTTCGCCTCTGGCAATAATTTTAAATAATGTACGAGTCGATTCGCGATGCTAAAAGCATCCGCTAATTTTATTCTTTGGGAATATTCACGAATATGCTGCATGCTGGACTGAATATTTTTTTCAGTTTTTTCACCAAAGCCGGCTAATTTTCTCACCTTTCCTTTGGCAAGCGCTTGTTCTAAATCTTTTAAATTATGGATCTTTAATTTTTTATAAAGTTTTTGTACTCGCTTAGGGCCCAGTCCTTCGATTTTCATTAGTTCATTTAACACAGCCGGTGTGCGTGCTTCGATTTGTTGCAGTATGGGTAGTTCACCTGTGTTGACAATGGTTTTGATTTTTTCGGCGAGATCATCACCAATGCCTGGTAGCTCGGTGAGATCCATGCCTTGTGCGAGTAGATCGGAAACATTTTTAGTAATACCGCTAATGACACGTGCTGCATTGCGATAAGCGCGCACTCGAAAAGGATTAGCACCTTCAATTTCTAAAAGATTTGCCAAACGCGTAAATTTTTCGGCAATTTCAACATTGTGAATAGTCATTAAAATTCCTCAATACGAAAAACATCGTAAGCGGGTTCTTCATAAGGATGGGTTTTCTTTAGTGTGTTGATGACTGCTTTAATATGTTGCTCATCGCAAATCATTTCGACTTTATATTCCGGGACTTTTTCTAATACACCTTCTTCACCAATAAAAGCGTGACTGCCAGTCATCGGCATAAATTGTCCTTCGCCGAGTATTTGCCACGCGCAACAACTATAGTTACCGATTTTTCCTGCGCCTTTCGCGAACATGGCTTTTTTCACTTTATCTAAGTGAGTAACAGGAACATAAAAATATATTTTATACATATTTTAATTAAATCCTTTTTTGAGCGAGTCACTCACTAATCATTATCCGAAGAACTCTGGTAGTCAATAATGATTATTGAAAAAATTTATCATGACCATCAACGCAATTTATTTGTTATCTAATTTTATTCATGACATAATTTCTCCGCTGATTTTTTTTAGAATTATTCAACAGGGAGAAAAATATGGATCGATTTTCGAAAGTTGCTGCATTAATTGGGTTATCAATGTTTTGTTCCGCTACATTCGCTGCCAAAGCGGTCGATTTAAATCAACAACCGAGCAATTTTTTTCGTACAATGTTAATAGCGAATTCAACGCTAGGATCATCTGCTACGTCAATACAAGAAATTAGTCGTCATACTGATTTCAACAATATTACTCACATCCGCGCCAAAGAAACTTTTGCTGGATATCCAGTTTGGGGCAGTGATGTGATTGCGCATGTGGCACATGGCGCGGCGAGTGGCAAATCTTTAAATAATTTAGTGCTGGCGGAGGCTAACACGACCAAGATGGACGGCATTGTTTATCAAGATTTGGCGCGTGATTTAGTCAATACACCGCAATATATTTTCAATAAACAGCAAGCAGATAAAGCATTAGCCGCTGCGATTACGCAATTTGAAAAACAATCGGGAAGAAAAATTTCTGCGACAGCGCCACAAACCAATTTAATGGTGTATGTGGATGATCAACACATGGCGCACTGGGCGTTTTTCGTAAAATTTTCAGTTGATGCACCTGCTGTTAATCAATTGCCAGCGATGCCAACTTTTATTATAGATGCGATTAGCTTCAAAACTTATTTAACTTGGGACAGCATTGAAACCGTGAGCGCTGTTGCGGCTGGTGGATTTGGCGGTAATGTCAAAATGGGCAAGCTGGTTTACGATGGCAAACAAGGTGATTTAGCCAAATTAGATACAACTCGTGCTGATATGTTTGGCGAGTGTTTCCTAGCGAATCCCATGGTGGTGGTGAATAATTCTAGTAAATTTATTCATACAATAATTCATTTCCACTGCGATCAAAAATCTGCTGAACATGATGGTGTTTACTGGGATGATAATTTAGATGCCGTAAACGGTGGATATTCGCCGGCGAATGATGCGCTTTATGCAGGCAAAGTGATCGTTGCCATGTATAACGATTGGTATCATGTACCTGTGTTAGTAAAACAAGATGGTACACCCATGCAATTAATCATGAATGTCCATAACCCAATCGGCGATAATGCTTTTTGGAATGGTATGAGCATGAATTTTGGTGACGGTGTAAAGCTATTTTATCCTTTAACCTCACTAGGTGTTGCAGCGCATGAAATCAGCCATGGATTTACCACTCAACACGGTGGCTTTATGAGTCCGGGACAGGCGCGTGGTATGAATGAATCCTTCTCCGATATGGCGGCGCAAGCAGCGGAATTTTATTCTACCCACACCAATAGTTGGAAAATTGGCGCTGAAATTTTTAAAGATCCTGATGGCGCCTTGCGTTATATGGACCAGCCTAGCAAAGATTGTAAGGGCAAACAGCCAGGTGATTCTTGTTCGATCGATAGCGCTGATCAATATAAAGAGGGCATGAATGAGCATTATCTCGCGGGTGTTTTCAATCGCGCTTATTATCTGATTGCCACCACGACCGGTTGGGATGCGCATAAAGCGTTTGATGTGATGGTAAAAGCAAATCAAGATTATTGGAAATCCAATGATACTTTTGCTTCAGCTGCTTGCGGTGTGGTGAAAGCAACTCGAGATTATGAAATCAAAGATCCTTCTTATAAGGTGACCGATGTTCAAGCTGCTTTTACTCAAGTGAAGCTAGATACCAGCAAGTGTTTAGCGTAGAAGCTGTTGACCTGATCTAGAAATAACATAGAATAGGGCCTCATCCCAGCGGGTGTAGTTCAATGGTAGAACGGGAGCTTCCCAAGCTCTTAACGTGGGTTCGATTCCCATCACCCGCTAGGTGTTTTTGGAGGGTTTTATGAATTTTCTTAAAAGTCTGCTGCTAGTACTTATATTATTTATTGCCTTAATATTAGTTGGTGTAGGGTTATTAGTGACACTGGTTAATCCCAACCAATTCAAGCCGCTGATTATTCAACAGGTCGCGCAACAAACCGGTTATCAATTAACCATTGATGGTGATCTGAGTTGGTCGTTTTCACCGCCGGTTAGTATTATGGCTAACCATATGATACTCACTGGTCCTAAGCCGCAAGCAGTCAAAATAGTGGATATGAGTGATGTAAAAATTGGCGTGCAATTGTGGCCAGTTTGGGAAGTAGGTAAACATTTACAAGGCAATTTAACGATTGCGAATCTTACTTTTATGCAGCTGCATGTTAGCAATGTTAACGTGAATATCGATTGGCGTGATCAGCATTTAAGTTTAAAACCGCTAACGGCAGAACTCTATCAAGGTCGTCTGCAAGGAGAAGTACATTTATTTTCTCCTGCCACCGCGCCCACTTGGCATTGGCAGCTCGCACTGAATGATTTGCAAGTGGCTCCCTTGTTGCATGATCTTAATGGCCCGCAATCTAAATTAGAGATCAGCGGCATCGGCGAAGTGGTTATCGATGCAAAAACCTCTGGTTTGGCTAAAGCAGATATTTTAGCTCATCTAAACGGCGATGGTAGTTTCCGTTTACGCAATGGAGTGTTATCTGGGATTAATGTGGAATATTTAGTAGCGGCGGCTAATGCTTTCTTACAAAAGCAAGCTATGCCCGCAACCCCTGCGCAAAATCAAACGGATTTTGGTGATCTTAGTGGTTCTTATACTATTCATGATGGCATTGTTACGACCAATAATTTTTTAATTGATTCATCGGGTGTAGCTACGCACGGCAAGGGAACTTTGGATCTTAATAATCAAGCAATCAATTTTAATTTGCAGTTAACTTCTAAACATACGCGCAATCTAGCGGCTATTCCAGTAGTTGTGAAGGGTACCATGAGCAGCCCTTCCGCGCATTTAGACCTTGATGCGCTTAGCAGAGAATTGACTGCATCAGAGTTACAAAAAGTGAAGGAAAAAGTGCGCAAACAAATTCAAGAACATATTCATGGGAAGGCGGGACAATTTTTGCAAAATCTATTAGGGCATTAATATGCGTATTATGACCTTTAACATGAATGGTATTCGTTCTGCCGCGCGCAAAGGATTTTTTGATTGGGTCAAAACGCAAAGCGCGGATGTGATTTGTTTGCAAGAATTGAAAGCGCAAGTAGCGGATCTGGTTCCTTTTCAACTCGATGGCTATCAATTTCATTTTCATTGCGCGGAAAAAAAAGGTTATAGCGGTGTGGGAATTTATACGCGCCATAAACCTAATCATGTTAAAACCGGATTAGGTTGGCCGGTGGCCGATCAAGAAGGGCGTTATATCGAAATTGATTTAGGAAAACTGAATATTGTTTCACTTTATCTTCCCTCAGGAACCAGTGGTGAAGAAAGACAAGCGATTAAATTTGATTTTCTTGATCGCTATGCTAATCATCTCGAGCAACTTAAACAACAAGGTAAAGAATATATTATTTGCGGTGATTGGAATATTGCGCATAAAGCAATTGATTTAAAAAACTGGCGGTCTAATCAAAAAAACTCGGGATTTTTACCGGAAGAACGCGCGTGGATGGATGAATTGTTTGGCTCGCGGGGATTTGTGGATGCGTTTCGCGTCATTAATCAACAACCGGATCAATATACCTGGTGGTCGCATCGCGGTCGTGCGCGCGAAAAAAATGTCGGTTGGCGGATTGATTATCAAGTTACCACGCCAGGGCTGAAGCAGGCGATTAAATCAGCCGAGATTTATACCGGACAGCTATTTTCGGACCATGCGCCGTTGATGATGGAATATGATGTTTAATTAGAACAATAACTCGAATCTCTGTGGGGAACAAAAATTTAGATGCGTCATTGCGAGCGAAGCGAAGCAATCCATGGATTGCTTCACCCGCAAAAAACGCGGGTTCGCAATGACAAACCAAGCATTGTCCCCTACAAAGAACTCGAGTGAATCCCCTCTTTGCTTTAATGTTTTCTTAAGCTAAATACAGTACACTGATTATATAGAGTAATCATGAAGGGGGCTTTATGTTTGAGGGAAATCAAAATCTTCCAGAACCGATCAAGGCGCAGAATGCTAATGGTCTTCGGGAAGCATTGGACGAAGCACTCAAACTGAAACAGACCCAACCCACTGTTTATATTGATTACCAGTATGGGCAAGCTGCAGTTACTATAAAGCTGGATCTGAGTGTCAAACCTTACATGGCATGGTATTTAAGTTCACATGGTTACGATCAGTCTTTAACTTTTGACAAAAATAATCCACCTAAGATTCCGCAAGAAAATCTAGAATTTATTCTAAGAGAAAAATTAGGGCAAGATATCCTATTACAAAATGCGAGGCAGATGCTTCAACGTCCAGAGTCGGTGGCTGGAGAAATCGACCCAGTTGGTATGCATGCGAGTCGTCATGAGGTTTTGACAGGTTCTATACAACAAAGACTAGGGACTCTTTCTAAAGAGGTATTTTCGAGATCACATTATCATCCTGTTGCAGCAGCGCAACCATCGGTGCAGCATAATTTAAACTTATTCAATTTCGCGAAAGTTTTTGATAGTTTAAAAGCCCCGGGTAAGTTGGGGTTATTTGGCGGCTCAGGTAAAACTTCCTCTGAACCTAAACCCACTCCAACCCCCGGACGCAACAACACCAACAAGCCAAGTGGTTCGAGATAGCTGAAACAGCTTGTCTAGGTTATCTTCATACTTGATAATGTCGCCATAAAATATATTCAAAACGAAGCGAGCATTTATGGAAACCCGGTCATCCCGAACTTTGGCGCTTTTTTTGCCGCCATCATCTTCCGCAACGCAATCTTTAGTAGTTGATCCAGCCGTTGCTGATGGTAATTGTCCTTTTCGTGCTTTTGCATTGGGTTTATGTGCGGAAGAAGTATTGAAAGGCATTATTAAGCGGCCATCTGCCGATGTCGATTTACAAAAATTTATTGCTGCTATCATTCCACTCAAAGTACTCAAATTGCAACCCGGGGCGTCTTGGTCACAGGTAGCCGCTGCATTAATCGACTTAAAAAAATCGGATATGAAAACGAAAAATGATCAGTTACAAGATTTGCTACATCCAATTTTACGAGCGCTTGCTGTTGAACTTATGGCAAGCCATAGTGATAAATACAAAGCAGGACGCCGCGAAGTCTTTCTTGCAGCTAGTCGAGAATTTGTTTTGAAAAAATTGAAAATTGGTAACAGGAATATCAATGCTGAAGATGATATTTTTCAGACTCTGCCGGTGATGAGTGAGCAATTTAAAAAATCCTATGATAGTGGAATTTTTATAGTCTAAAGCGGTTCCTATTTTGCCACTTCGCGTTGATGCAATACTAATTGCGCGATGCCCATTTTAGCTAAGTCTAACATTTTATCCAAATCCGTTTGATGAAAAATATCTTTCTCGGCAGTGCCTTGAATTTCTATAAATCCACCGTGCTCAGTCATTACCACATTCATATCAGTTTCTGCATTGGAATCTTCACTATAGTCTAAATCTAAAATTGCTTCGCCTTTAAAAACTCCCACTGAAACGGATGCGACAAATTGTTTAAACGCTTCACCTTTGAGTTTATTTTTGCTTTGCAAATGTTGAATGGCATCATATAAAGCCACGCAACCGCCGGTGATAGAAGCCGTGCGTGTTCCACCATCAGCTTGGATAACATCACAATCAACAGTAATTGTGTTTTCACCGAGCATAGTTAAATCAACCGCAGCGCGCAATGATCGTCCAATCAAACGTTGAATTTCTTGCGTGCGGCCGGCTTGTTTACCTTTAGCGGCTTCACGTTGCATGCGTTCGTGGGTGGAACGCGGCAGCATGCCATATTCCGCGGTGACCCAGCCGCGGCCAGAATCTTTTAAAAATGGCGGCACATTATTACTGATACTGGCAGTACAAATGACTTTGGTATCTCCAAATTCAACTAATACTGAACCTTCCGCGTGTTTAGTATAGTTTCGGGTAATAATGATATCGCGTAATTGATTGTTAGCACGTTGACTAAGACGCATAATAATTCTCGTTAAAAATGGAATGGTATTATGTCTTTGCAGGAAGAGAAATTCAATGATGGTCAGTGCTTTCCGGAAAAAACTAGGGTCTGTTGGCAATTCAACGGAGCCAGGAGCGGTAGGGTGGATTAGGTGCGCTCTTTGCACCGTAATCCACCTTCCATTGTGTGTTTTGTAGGTGGATTACGGTGCAAAGAGCGCACCTAATCCACCCTACCGCTCCTGGCTCCGTTGAATTATCAACAGACCCTAAACATTTATTTTTGGCTCGATAATCGTTAATCCAGAAAAATAATGCCGATAAAATCCGCGATCGCGGGTCAATAAGCGATCGCCTTGAATTTTGGCGTGTGCACCAATTAAAAAATCTGCCATGATTCGTTCGCGCTTACCGCCTGTTTCACGATAACGTCGCCAAATATGAGCTGCCAATAAGGCAGACTCTTGTCGAGTGGATGAAAACTCAATGCCAAGCGTTTGTATTGCTTTGAGAAAAGCTTTTTCTGAGGCAAAAATACTGGCTACCTCTGCCCAAACGATTTCACAAGCATGTACTGCACCTGCATGCAAACATTGTCTTAAAGTGCGTGCTGATGCTGGTCCATGTTCAGGATGTGCACCAAAAACATCAATTAAGATATTGCTATCCACTAAAGTAATCATTCATCTTCGCCTCGTAATTCTCTGAGGATTTTATCGGTATCGATTGATTTACCTAGGCAACCATAAACCTTTTCCACTGCATCATGCTCCTCTATTTTATTAGCGATTAAGGTACTACCGCGAACGGAAAACTCAAGTACCGTGCCGGCGCGTATCCCTAAGCGTTTGCGAAGTTCTTTGGGGATGGTGACTTGGCCTCGTTCAGCAACTTTGGTTTTCATGGCAGGTTCCTAAAAAGTATGAATTTACAAATATGAATTCATACTTATATTATACAACATAGATCAAGATTGTAAATACCCCTAGATCACGCTACTATTTCGCAATTCTAAAAACATTAGGAGTCGCTCCTTGGAACAATTTCACGGTACTACGATATTATCCGTTCGTCGTAACGGTATGGTGGTCATTGGTGGTGATGGGCAGGTTACCCTGGGTCACACCATTATCAAATCTAACGCGCGCAAAATTAGGCGGCTATATCATGACCAGGTATTGGCCGGATTTGCTGGCGGTACGGCGGATGCCTTTACCTTATTTGAAAAATTCGAGGCTAAATTAGAATCTCACCAAGGCAATTTAGTGCGTGCGGCGGTGGAGTTGGCCAAAGATTGGCGCACTGATCGCATGTTGCGGCGTCTGGAGGCCATGCTGGCGGTGGCTGATGCCAAAGCCTCGTTAATTATTTCAGGCAACGGCGATGTATTGGAACCTGAGCAAGGTTTGCTCGCCATTGGCTCGGGCGGTCCTTATGCTAGGTCAGCCGCGCAAGCGCTACTTGAAAATTCCGATCTCGATGCCCATAACATAGTAGAGAAATCGTTAGCAATTGCCGCCTCGGTTTGTATTTACACTAATAATAATGTGACGATTGAAGTCCTCAAACAGACCTTAAAAAGTGAGTAAAAATTATGTCCCTAATGACCCCCCGAGAAATCGTCGGCGAACTCGATAAACATATTATCGGCCAGGCAGATGCTAAACGCGCTGTGGCTATCGCCTTACGTAATCGCTGGCGGCGCATGCAGCTTCCAAAAGAGCTGCGTGATGAAATCATGCCGAAAAATATTTTGATGATTGGGCCGACCGGCGTCGGTAAAACGGAAATTGCTCGTCGTCTGGCAAAATTGGCGGATGCGCCGTTTATCAAAGTGGAAGCGACTAAATTTACTGAAGTGGGTTATGTTGGACGTGATGTGGAATCGATCATCCGTGATCTCGTGGATATGGCCGTAAAAATGTTGCGCGAACGTGAGATGGCCAAGGTGCGCAATAAAGCAGAAGTAGCGGCTGAAGAACGTATTCTCGATGCCTTATTGCCGCCACCACGCGGTAGTTTTGTTGGTGAACCGCATGTGCCGACGCCGCCGGATTCCGCTACACGGCAAGCATTTCGGACTAAGTTACAGCTAGGTGATTTGGATGATAAGGAAATTGAAGTCGAAGTGGCGACGGGTTCGCTCGGCGTAGAAATTATGGCGCCGCCGGGCATGGAAGAAATGACCAATCAATTGTCTAGCATGTTCCAAAATTTAGCTTCCGAACGTAAAAAAATGCGTAAAATGAAAATCACGGATGCAAAAAAGATTTTGCGCGATGAAGAAGCGACTAAATTAATTGATGATGATGAAGTAAAAGCACGCGCGATCGATGTTGTCGAGCAAAGCGGTATTGTGTTTATCGACGAGATTGATAAAATTGCCAAGCGTTCTGAATATGCCGGGGCTGATGTGTCGCGCGAAGGCGTACAACGGGATTTATTGCCATTGATTGAAGGCTCGACGGTATCGACGAAATATGGCGTGGTCCGTACCGATCATATTTTATTTGTCGCATCAGGTGCATTTCATTTTGCGAAACCATCGGATTTAATTCCTGAATTACAAGGTCGATTACCCATTCGCGTGGAATTAAAATCCTTAAGCACCGATGATTTTGTGAAAATTCTTACTGAACCGCAAGCTTCGCTCACCGAGCAATATACGGCGTTGCTGGGCACGGAAGGAATTAAGATTCAATTTGTAGAGGATGGTGTGCGACGCATCGCAGAAATTGCTTGGCATGTCAATGAACGGGTGGAAAATATTGGCGCGCGGCGCTTGCATACTGTTATTGAACGTTTGCTCGAAGAAATTTCTTTTGGTGGTCCGGATTTAAAAGATCAGATCATCACTATCGATGCGAATTATGTGAATAAACAATTACAACATCTGGTGAAAGATGAAGATTTGAGCGGGTATATTTTATAAAAGGATCAGGATCTGTAAACAGACCCCTACTTTGAGTACGACTATGAATAAAGACACATTAAAACGCGCCGCGGCGCAAGCAGCGCTTGAATATATCGAACAAGACATGGTGATTGGTGTTGGTAGTGGTTCAACCGTTGATTGTTTTATTCATGCTTTAAAATCGATTAAACAAAATATCGAAGGTGCAGTAGCTAGCTCCGAGGCTACCGCGCGACAATTAAAAGCATTATCTATCCCGGTGCTGGATCTAAATTCGGTGACTGATTTGCCTTTATATATCGATGGTGCTGATGAAGTTAATCCCAATAAACAAATGATCAAGGGCGGCGGTGCTGCACTGACGCGCGAAAAAATTGTGGCGACGGTAGCGAAGAAATTTATTTGCATTGCGGATGGAAGTAAGCGGGTTGATTTGTTAGGTGCGTTTCCAGTGGCAGTGGAAGTGATTCCAATGGCGCGTAGTTATGTAGCGCGGCAAATTGTGAAATTGGGTGGTGATCCGGTGTATCGACAAGGCGTGGTGACAGATAATGGCAATGCGATTTTGGATGTTTATAATTTGAAGATTTTGGATCCAGCGGCGGTTGAGACCCAGCTCAAAAATATTGTGGGCGTAGTTGAAAATGGCATCTTCGGGAAGCGTCGCGCGGATGTGGTGTTGTTGGCGACGGAGCGGGGCATAGAGAAGTTATAATCAATAATTATCTTTTGCAGAAAAAATCGGAATTTCACGTATAAGAAATTCTTCAAAAAGCGGTACTGTAAATGCAGTATCGCCGTGGGCTGGACTATAGATCATTCCTTTACTAATTAATTGGGCGCGCAGTGGAGCGACCTGTTCTACTGTTTTGCCAAGTTTATTAGCTATATCACCAGATCTTTGTGGTTCTCTTCCAAATTCAGCTAGAGCACGCACATATTTACGTTCGCTAGGTGTTAAGCGATCGAAGCGAACTCTAAAAAAATTTTTATCCAGGTTGGCAATAGATAGCTTGCTTGCATTTATTGCATTTTGAATAGTAATAATTTTGGAATCACTGGATGCTGTATTCCAAGCATGGTACCCCCACTCTTGTAAGAAATACGGATAGCCCTTAGTTACATTATAAATCTCATCTAATGCTTCAGAAGAAAAACTTACACCAAGTTCTTTAACAGGTAATTGAAGAGCTATCTGCGCATCTTCTTTGGTGAGAGCCCCTACTTCTGGGTAGGAAAATAAACGTTCAGCGTAAGATTTAGAATTTCCAGCTTTTCCTACCAATTGGGGTAAGCCTGCACCAATTAATATTAAGGGTAATGATTTCTGCATGACACGGTGAACTGCCATAATCATGGCACTTAATTCTTTTTCTTCTAAATATTGAAGTTCATCAATAATGATTGCGACGGCTGTACCCCGATCTTTTGCAGCTTCTCCGATCGAAACAAAAAGTGCTGCGAGGTCTGCTTCTAAATCACCACTATCTGCTTCTCCTGTTTCAGCATCTATGTCTATAGAAAACTCTAGATCACCTGTTTTTATTTTAAGTGCGCTGATAAAGCTTTTGAATACACGCAGTGCTTTCCTGGCTTTCTCACTCACCATTTCGCCGCGATTGAGATCAAAAAGAATTCGTCGTAAATGTGGAATTAATAGCTCAGGGAATGTCTTTTTTTGTCGACTTTCGTGAGCTTCAATAAATGTGGTTTTGTATCCCTCTGTTTCCGCTAGACGCTGGATTTCTCCCAGCAAGACAGTTTTTCCAACTCCCCTTAAACCTACTAATATCATGCTTTTTTCTGCGCGCCCATTTTTAACACGCTTCAAAGCAACCATCGCATCCCCCAGTATGGCGGATCGACCAGCTAATTCTGGAGGAGGACTGCCTGCGCCAGGTGAAAACGGATTTTTTGCCCTATCCATTTATAGATACCTTATATAAACTTATATTATTTCTCGATAAGTTTAGTTAAGTTTGCTATATTTATCAAGTTTTAGTTGGCTGAAACATATTGCCGTAATTCAAACTTACAGATAATTTAATCAAAATCCTAACAAACGCCGCAATTTCCCATCATCACACTGAGTAATAAATCATCTGCACCACATTCCCATCCGGATCCGCACAATAAAAACTCCGCGTACCATCACGATGATCCTTAGGCGCGGCTTTGATCGTCACATTCTGCGCTCGCAAATAATCATGCCACTGGTCCACATCTTCGCGATCTTTGAGAAAAAATCCTAAATGATCTAACCGTTGTTGTTTCGCCGCTACGAAATCTTTTGGGGCGCGATGCAGCGCAAGATTATCTGTGCCAGATGAGAGATAAATATTATCTGGATCAGGCTGCCACACAATTTTCATGCCGATTAACTCACTATAAAAATGCGCGCAGGCCTCAAAATGTTGCGCGAATAAAGCGACGTGTCGTAATCCTGCGGTGGGTTTTGGTTTTTGCATATTGAAACCTCTATAAATTTCGATTGGAAATGAATCGATTGCCCTCGGTGGTGTCGGTAAGTGAATAAATGGGTGGTTGTTTCATGGCATCACATTGCTGATAAAATTCAAACAATTTACCAATGGGATATTTTTTGGTTTTTTTAGATGGTATTTCATCGTGTTTAGCTACTTCAGCAAAAAGCACGGGATGATGCGCTTGAACGTAACGAAGCAGGACAGCATTCTGTTTTAAAACAACGGTGGCAATCGGAGCGATAGGCTCATGATTTTGAATAACGCGCAATCGCAATTCATTGCAAATCATTCCCAGGGTGGCAGAGACGTGATCTAAACTACTATCGAGTTTATTGAACAATAAAGGCAGGCTCGCTGTTGTTCCTAACATTCGCCATAGCGCTGCCTGACTCAGCGGTCGGTGTTTCCTATCTTTTTCTAAATTTTTCGCCATCTGCAATTCTTGTAAAGGTCTACTTGTTGTCGAATTTTCCGCCTCTTCTCGAGTCAGGAATAACGGCATTTCAAAAAAATCTTGTTGAAAAGAAATGGGTAAATGATTTACTGCACCCAGAAGAAAAATTTGCAAATAATAATTTTTTGCGGCATCGAAATTACCCGCATGCAGTTCTGCTAAAGTCAATAAACACAAACAGGTGGCTTGTACATGTTGTAGTAATTGGTGTTGGGTTTGTCGGTATAAGTTTGCCAGTGCTTCTTTTAATTCTTGAATCTCGGCTGAATAATTGGTCGAATGTTTTTCTTCTTGGTTTTTTACGTGTTGTGCTAATTGTAACTGTGCATATAATCTTAGTGCTAAATGGGCATCTTTCACCTGCGTTGCTTGTAAAAAATCCTTATCAGCATAGCCAGTGTAAGTCCGTTGTTTTGTTTGTTCAAGTTTGATTTTAGCCAAATCCAAATGTGAATATACAATAAAAGTATCACAAGACACAGAATCCATACCACTCTCCCGTGCTTTTTGAGCTTCCAATAGGGCTATTTGACAATCTCTTTCGGCTGCAGCAAAGTTACCTATAAACCTATTTGCTAAGCCGCGGCCGCGATAGATACCATAGAGAGAAATGCGTTGTGAATATTGATAAGTAGGTTTAATTTTAATTGCTGCATCAAAATTCTGAATGGCTTTCTCATAATTGGCGAGCTGAAGATTAGTGTAACCCCGCGTAGCCATCACATCATAATTATGCTCAAAATCACGAAGAGGGTTTAAAGATTTAATGCTAGCTTGGTAATCTGCCATAGCCGCATAAGCGTCGGCACGTAGCAGTCGTGCCTGCCAATTATCGAGGGGTTTATCATCATAACCAAAATGATGACAAGCCCGATCATATTGTTTCAGTTTGGCATAAACTAAACCGAGCTCAGTATGTAACTCATTTGATAAAGTTAAGCCGGAATCAAATATCATAGCTTGTTCGTAATAGCGCACAGCGAGATTGTTGTTCCAGCCATCCCGTAGACAAACTTGGCAAGCGTCTAAATAAAATTTTCCGAGTAATTGAGTAAATTTTTCTGACCAGGGAACAAAGGTGGTAAGAAGCCTTAGTTTGTCCAGCTCTGAATAACAAGTTATCACTATTTGTTTCAGCTCAGCCTCTATTCTATTGGCTGCGGCAGCATAATGTTGCGGATTTGCTAAATCAGCGATAAGCGCACTTCTGACTTCTTGATAATCTACGCTGCGCGGATCTTTTTGCAAACAAGCCATAAAAACTTTGAGCAGATAGGATTTTATTCGCACTACCGATTCGGGACGATCAGCAAGCGCTTTGATAAAATCATCTTTATATTTAGGTAGTTCTGCTTCAGTGGCTTGATCGGCGAAGGTGAATAAATCGCGAAGCGCTTGTTCAGTCGTTAACTCTTTTTTTTGCGGTCGTGCTTGTGTCATTCTTCTTCTACCCCCCGTTATTTTACGGGTCTGTTTACAATTCGCTAGGCTGAGTCAGGAATCACGGATTTTCTGTGCTCCGCTGCTCATTTACTCGTATGTAAACTGCGCTGCGGTGCTCGAATATCCGTGATTCCTGACTCAGCCTAGCGAATTGTAAGCAGACCCTAACTCGTCACGCATCTTGCTAATGGTTTTGGCATAGTCCAATTGCGTAAAAATAGCTGAGCCTGCAATAAACGTGTCTGCACCGGCATCTGCAATTTGCTGGATATTATCGGCTTTCACTCCGCCATCCACGGCTAAGCGAATTTTCTTTCCGCTATTATCAATTAATTTGCGTGTTTGTTTAATTTTTTCTAATGTCGCTGGAATAAAAGATTGTCCACCGAATCCAGGATTCACTGACATTATCAAAATAATATCAATTTTATCCATTAAAAATTCCAAGCAATGCAAAGTAGTCGCTGGATTGAAGGCTAAACCAGATTGACAGTTATGTTTGCGAATTAATTCCAAGCTGCGATCGATATGTTCGGAGGCTTCTGGATGAAAAGTAATATAACTCGCGCCGGCTTTAGCAAAATCGACAATCAATCGATCGACTGGTTTGGTCATCAGGTGCACATCGATGGGTGCTTGAATGCCATATTTGCGTAAGGCCTCGCAGACCAAAGGGCCGACGGTAAGATTGGGAACATAATGATTATCCATGACATCGAGATGTAACATGTCAGCACCGGCAGCGATCACATTTTTAGCTTCTTCGCCAAGCCGGGCAAAATCAGCGGATAATAAAGAGGGGGCGATAAAATACGGATGTTTCGAACTTACTTTTTGGGTCATGGTGGTCTCGTTAGTGTTAGATATCCAATTTTAACATACAAAGGCGTGCTTCAATAAAACCTCTTTTCTCCTGCGGGCCTGGTTTTAAATCTTTTATATTGCCAGATATATTGCTCAGGATGATTGCGTATGGCTTCTTCTAATACCGCATTTAAACGCGTGGCATCGGTTTGCCAATCTTCGGAAGGAAAATTTTCCAAGGTCGGTAAGAAATTGACTTGATAACCTTTGTTGTCTTCGCGCCGATAATATTGTACCGGGACAACAGTCGCACCAGTGAGTTGCGTTAAGCGCGATACAGCAGTGAGTGAGGCGGTGGGAATGCCAAAAAAAGGCGCGAACACACTGCGTTTTACGCCGCCATCGATATCATAAGCATACCAAAGCGGTTGGCCCTTAGATAATGTATCAATGACAGTACGCATTTTGTGCCGAGGAATATAAGAAAGATTATAACGAGCGCGAAAGCGTTCATGGATAAACGCAATTAACGATTTTTTGTGCGGCCGGTACATTGCCGTGAAAGTATATTGCATGGAAACTAATCGCCCAATTATTTCTAAGCAAAAAAAGTGCGGGCTTAAGAGGATGACGCCTTTATTTTTTGTAACAGCTTGCAACGGATAATTCAAACCGCGAATTTCCACTAATTTCAGCAACCGTTTGTCTGGCAACCACCACGCCATCGCTGTCTCAATTAATCCAATACCAATGGAGGAGAAATTTTTTTTCATTAAGCGACGTTGTTCTTTTGCGGTTAGTTTAGGAAAGCAAAGTTTGATATTAATTTCCGTAACACGTTTGAGTTTGCTGGGAAAAAGATACAAAAGTTGCCCCAAGCCTTGGCCGAATTTGATTTGCCAAGAAAATGGCAGCCGGGTTACTGCCCAAAGGATGCCCATGCCCAACCATACCGGCCAGTAAATTGGATGTTTAAGAGAACGATTTTTTTTCATGTGGTAATATATGCCAATAATTTGCGGTATATTTTGCCTGATTTTTAACGGGGACGCACGTTGATATGACAAAAATTTGTATTCATTGCTTTATTTCAGGGCGCGTGCAAGGCGTTTGGTATCGCGCATCGACCCAAAAAGAAGCGCAAAAATTAGGAATTACCGGCTGGGCGCGAAATCTTCCAGATGGCCGAGTGGAAGTGATGGCCTGCGGTGAACCTGCGCAATTAGCTAAACTGCATGCTTGGTTAAAAAGAGGCCCAACATTGGCCGAAGTCAGTGAGGTGACTTATGAAGAATTGGTTGTACAAGAGTTTGATGGGTTTGAAACTCGCTAGATCCTACATTTCAATCATTTCAAAGTCTTCCTTCATCGCTCCACATTCCGGGCAGCGCCAAGTGGGAGAAATATCTTCCCAACGTGTGCCAGGTGCGATGCCATCTTCCGGCCAACCTTGCGCTTCGT
>Ga0207159_1035_pt1 | contig 33902 bp, 34 predicted proteins | sample Alteio_BWMinHeat_23_FD_153511 | JGI IMG/M metagenome (GOLD analysis project Ga0207159, IMG submission 153511) | Enriched cells from forest soil in Barre Woods Harvard Forest LTER site, Petersham, Massachusetts, United States -... | ecosystem: Environmental > Terrestrial > Soil > Temperate forest >... | reverse complement strand
GGTAATGGCCACACCATACACATTGCCAAAAATTAAAATGCCCTGTATAATTTAAGGCATTAATGGTGACAAATACAAATCATCTGTTTATCTTCGGCATAGAAAGTTTCAATATCCAATAACCACCCAGCGCAATGTCATCCATCCTCGAAAAAATCAAGAATAAACATTTCCTCTCGCTTTCGGGTAACATCATTATGTCAGGTGTGGGCATGCTTACATTTGCTATTTTGTACCATGCCCTTACGCCTGTTGAAATGGGTACCTGGATATTTTTTCAAACACTTTTACTTATTATAGATGCTGTTCGCTCCGGATTTCTCACCACCGCGTTTATAAAGTTTAGCTCGGGCGCCGATAAACAACGGGCCGAGGCCGTCATCGGCTCATCATGGTATATAGGCATTGCCATAACGGCAGTGTTTGCCGCTCTTAACGCGCTTGCTTTTTTTGCGCTGCCATTCGTTAGTGATGTATCCATGCAGGTATTTATAAAATGGTTCGGCATTACCTTCATCAGCATGCTGCCATATTATATGGCCACCTGTGTTGTGCAGGCGGAGCAGCGGTTCGACCGGCTGCTGTTCATCAGGTTCATCACCCAGTTTATTTTTATCGTGAGCGTGGTGGTGCTGATAACAACCCATAGAATAAACCTGCAGAATGTGGTGTTTGCCAACCTTGCAGCCGCTATCGTTACCAGTGTGGTAACCATAGTGCTTGGTTTTTCGCGCATCAATATGCTTGCTAAGCGTACTAAAGCTGCCACCCTTGAGATTTTCAATTTCGGCAAGTATAGTGTAGGGTCATCACTAAGTTCGGGTTTGTTCGGCAAATCAGACATCCTGATCATAAAAATAATGCTTGGTCCCGGCGCTATTGCCATCTACAGCCTGGGCGTTAAGTTTATGGAGCTGGTGGAGATACCTTTAAGAAGCTTTTGCGCTACCGCAACCCCATCGCTATCCTCAGCCTACAATCGTAACAATAAACAAGAGGTTATATATATATTGAAAAAATATTCGGGTGTGCTAACCATATTGCTGATACCCTGCTGCATATTATCAGTGCTGCTTGCTGATATAGTGATAGGGCTGGTGGGCGGCGGTCAATACGCTCATACGGCCATTGGCACACAGGCAGCCAATGTATACCGGCTGTATATGACGTTTGCGTTTTTGTTCCCTGTGGACAGGTTCCTCGCGCTTACATTAGATGTTGTTAATAAACCGCATATAAATTTTATAAAGGTGTTGGCTATGCTGGCTGCCAATATTATTGGTGACGTTGTGGGCATTTTAATTTTTGGCAATGTGTATGGTGTGGCCATTACCACATGCATACCCATACTTATCGGCACGCTGGTGGGGTATTACTCACTTCGTAAATACGAGCCGTTTAAATTTTTTGATATATACCGTTTAGGGATAACAGAAATAAAATGGGTCGTACAGCCTTATTGGCAAAAACTTCGCGGCCATAAAACCTGATCCTTTGCTTTTTCACCACATAGGCACAGTAGGGAACATAGAGGGCACATAGGCCTCCGGCTTTTTGCATAGGGCAGATAGTGGGGATGATTTTGCCACATAGAAACATAGGTAATCATGGGAGTGAACTAATCAGCTTATCACTAAAGAACAGCAAATAATTTAATTGCGAACTTTAAGTCATTGGTGTCGTTTTAGTCGATTGGGGCAAAGGGCTGCAAACGTGCAAACTTTAAAGGACAAAAACGACACCAACGACAAAAATAAGGCAGTAAAGCCTGCCATTCCGGCTATGTGCCCTCTGCCAGGCCGCAGGCCCTATGTGCCCTCGATGTTTTCTATGATCCTATGTGGTGAAAAAACTATGTGGTTAGAAACCTACACCGCGGTAAGCACTTTCTTTTTCTTATATTGAAATTTAAGTTCAATGTGTTTGTATGTCCACGAAGACGCGAGATAAATAATAATATAATTAACAATAAACATGTAGTTATATGATGTTGAAGGCATTTTTAGTATGCGCATAAACACTATATTAAAAATGCTGAGAAAAAAAGCGTGGATCATATAAATAGAGTAGGAGTAGGTGCCTATTTTTTTGAGAAGCCTCACCCGCTTAAGCAGGTTGGATACAACACCTTTTTCAAAGGCAAAAACATAGATGGCTATGAAGAACAGAATTTCATATACATATCCATACGGCTTTAATGCCTTGCCATCGTACACCATAACGATCATGGCAGCAATAATAAATATCTCCAATATGCTAAATAGCGCCGCCGGTGCTGTAATAACTCTGTCTCTTGTGCCGTTAAATGTGTTAAGGCATATTGCACCGAGGAAGAAACCTATCCAGGCACGTAAAAAGCCGAAAGCAAAACTTTTATACGTAAGCTCCCCATCGCCGGCCGCCATGTATAACAGGGCCAACGCCAAAACGACTATCACGCCATATACAATATTTCTGGCTCTGTAAATACGCGCACGATGTATAAGCCAAACAACAATACCGAAAAGTATATACGAAACCATTTCTGCGCTTATTGACCAACTCGGTATGTTCCAGCTAAAATCGGTTACGCCGGGCAGTTTTACAGAGTTAAGCAGAAATAGATTTGAGAAAAAAGTAGTAGCGCTGTTGTTGGTGTTGTTCAACTGGTTTACCTGTATATGTGCAGCCAGGGCATGTTTTCCAACTTCCATCAGTACAAATACCAGCAACATGATAAAATGCAGGGGATACAGGCGGAACAGCCTTTTTTTATAAAATAATTGCATGTCAGCAGGTCTGCTCATGCTTTGGGCGGTATAGGTTATTACAAAACCGCTAAGCACAAAAAAAAAGTCAACAAAAAGGTCGCTGTTGTGTACAAACTCATTTCCCAATACCGGCACATGTGAAAAATCTGTGTTGGGTATACCGCTCATGTGGAAGAAAACAACCATGCTGGCGAAAATGCCGCGGAATATGTCTAATACTTCAAACCTGTGTTTCATATTGGATATTTAGATATGCCCGATAAGCCTTGCATGAAGATAGGCAAAGCTGTTTGTTGAAATAAAAAGCACTGAGGTATTTAATTAAGAATTAAGTGGCGGGGTAACCACGGCTGGCCTTTCTGTGTGCAAATTGTATTACTTTTAATTACAACATATTCTATTTATGCGCATCGCACATCTTTTGCTTATTCATGAATATAATGCCCAACTGGAACGGCTTATACAAAAGCTGTCCCACCCGGAGGCTGATATCTATATTCATGTTGACCTGAAAAAAAACATAGAGGATTTCGCTGCGCTAAAAAAGCATTCAAGGGTATACCTGGTACTTAAGCGTGTAAAGGTTTATTGGGGATCTTTTACCATCGTACAGGCTACCATCAACGGGTTTGCGGCAATTTTGTCGTCCGGCAAAGAGTATGGCTATATTAACCTGTTAAGCGGGCAGGATTACCCTGTACAATCCATTAATAACATACACAAGTTCCTTGGGGATAACCCCGGCAAAGCCTTTATGGAATATTATTTGGTGAACGAAGTGTGGACTGAGGCCATAACCCGGATAACCCGTTACCATCTTGCCAACTATACATTCGCGGGAAGATATACCGTGGAAAAATGGCTGAACAAAATAATGCCTGAACGAAAACTTCCTTATGGCCTTACAGCTGTTGGCAGGTCGCAGTGGTTTACTATTGCATCTGAATTCGCACGTTATATTCTTGACTATATTAAAAGCCATCCTCGGATCGTAAAGTTCTTTAAATTATCGTGGGCGCCGGATGAGCTATTCTTTCAAACGATACTGCACAATTCAGAGTATAGGGATAGAATGGTGAACGATAATCTTCGCTATATCGACTGGTCAGAAGGAAAGGCAAGCCCCAAAACACTTACGGCAGAAGATCTGCCGAAGATCATTGCATCCAATAAATTATATGCCCGTAAATTGAATGCAAAAATTGATGGGGAAATATTTGATAAGCTTGATGAACCGGCGCAATAAAAATTAATGCCTTATCAGATCAATTGGATCGCGGCCTTAAAAATATTCAGTCCTTCATGTTGATGGTAACGGTAGGTAAAGTTATCAGATGACCGGCAGATAATGATAAGCCCAAAATGCTCATTTATTTTTTTCTGGTCGGGTATATGGGAGAGGGAAGTATCTTCCACAGAGAACCGGACGCAGTATTCATCTATACGCTGCATGTTAAGCCTGTTAATATCATCTTCCATAAGGGTAACTGTGTGGATTGCATCCGGCAGGGGTAAAAATAATGGCTTGTTATTCACCTTAGGATAAAAAGGGCTTCCATGGTCTCTTTTTTCTATTATCAGCTGGTCCTCTTTAATATAGATATCAAGATCACTGTGGCTTTTACCAGAATGTTTAATGCCGTTTATGCAAAATTCCATAAGGATGAATTTGCACCTGTTCAGCAACAGTTCGTCATGCCTGCATAACAATTCAGTCTCTATATACCGTATTACTTCCAGTAAAAAAGGCGTCAATATGGCTCTATCGTGTTCAAACCTAAAATACATCTGCTTATCATCCCTCAAATTAAATGCCTGAGGCCACTTCTGCTGCCGTTTTATATATCTTAAATACTTTATCCATCCTTATCAGGTGCAACAGGTCATAAATATCCTTTTGCAGATCCGTTAAACAAATATCAGCGCCTTTGCCCAAAGCGTATTTAAGGGATGATACCATAGCCCCAAGGAAGGAACTGTCAACATACGTTACCTTTTCAAAGCTTACCGCTATGGTTTTGCTGCCTTTGTCAATTAAAGCAACTATTTCTTCCTTAAACTGCTCGGCATTATAAAGGTTTGCTTCCTGGTCGGTAATCTCTGCTACCGTAATTTTATCCACTTCTTTAATTTGCAGTATCATGGGGAGTATTTTTTTTAAGTACTGAAATAATGCTGCAATCATCGGCCTGCCTGGTGCCACCCAATTGCTGCTGCAGGTAATTGTTTATGGCAGTAAAGCTATTAGTCATTTTAAAAAAAGGGTGCATGTTTTTCATAAACAGGGCATAATCACTTTTACGTTTGTTGTTCTCTTCAAAATCGATGATCCCGTCAGAAAAAATGAGCAAATGGTCGCCTGCATCCATTGTTATTATTTGGGCATCGTAAACTGCGGTATTAAATAAACCGAGCAAAAGCCCTGATGTAGTTATACTTGTTACCGTATCATCCGCAGCTTTGTAATATAATAAAGGGAGATCGCCGGCGCCTGCATAAACTACCGTGGCGGTTTCTTCATCTATTAATAAAAGTGAAAGGCCGGCAAGCACGTCTTTAAGAACCTCATCCTGGCAAATAACTTCGTTTATTTTCCGCAATATATGTGCAGGGCCGTATTCTTCTTCCAGCACGCAAAACCGTACGGCTGCCCGTATATAACTGAGAAAGCTAAAAGTAAAAAACCATGCAGTCCATTTTTTACCCATTACATCACCCAGCACGGCAAATGTATACCTTTCACTTACGCGTATAAAATCTATAAAATCGCCGCCCGGGTGGCCATGATAAGGCTGATGCCAAAAATCTATCTCAAACCCCTTAACAGAAGGCCTTTTGGCCGGTACTGATTTTACATTAATAGCTTCAGCGGCCTTTCGCAATTCTTCTACTGACAGGGCTTGCTTTTGCCTTACTGTTGCTACAAGGTTATCAAGTTTGGAAATAATAACGGGCAACGGTGTTTCTTTATCAATAAAATCCACTGCCAGTAATTCATCAAGCCCTTTCATTACCAGGTCGTTATCCTGGTGGGATGTAAGAAAGGCAAATGGAATATCCTTGGTTGCAGGGTTTTTCAGCAAACTGCGCCTAAAGGCAAAACCGTTCATGCCCGGCATTTCGTAATCTGAAAGTATAATATCCGGTTGTTCCTTTTCAAGTATGGTCAACGCTTCCTGTGCCGAAGATGCCTTTATTGCTTTAAACCCCCCTTTCTCAAAACTGCTTGCAAGCAGCATCAGCATAAAAGGACTGTCGTCTACCAGCAGTATTTTTTTTGAAGCAGTTGCCGCCATCAGATGCCCCTTTTGTGTTTAATGATAGATACTACCAATAAATATACGCCACATAATACAACCACCAAAGAGATAAGGTCCATAATAGTAACGCCGTCATCATTGCTGAAATAAAATACGGTGAACATTTCAAAGTACGGAGGAGCCGGCATAATGATCATTGCAAAACCGAGTGTTATCATTGTTAATCCTATCAGGGCGAGCACTATTCTTTTGGTAGTACTTTTTTTGGCTATGTTACCTGTTATGTTGCTGTTTACAGGGTGTTCTTCAAGCAGTCTGCCTAAGTTATTGAGCAGTTCTTCCCGGGACATTGAGTTATTGTCAAGCTGTTCAAAAGCCTTGAGGGATGAATTATCAATTGCTTCATTGAATTTTTTTTGATAAAGTTTCACCTTTCCGCTGTCAATATTGGCCTTTGTCAGCAGTGTTATCAATTCATCAAGCCTTCGTTCTATATTGGCCTCATCATCGCCAGCCGCGTGTTGTAATGCTGAAATTTGGTTCGCTATGTTCTTCTCTTCACTCAAACTTTAAAAATTTTCACTTACTTTAGGAGTCATTAAGAACCGGTAAACCGGGAACGCATGAAACTAATATCCATTATCACTGTGAATTATAACCAGCCGCAGGTTACTGAGGCTTTGCTTGCATCCATAATTACTGTAAATACTTACCCCAATATTGAAGTTATTATAGTAGATAACGGCAGCAATGCAAATCATGTTCCGCAATGGATAGTCGCTTACCCTGCTTTTACATTTATACGGTCTGAGGTGAACCTTGGTTTTGCGGGCGGCAACAATCTTGGCATACAATCAGCAAAGGGTGATTATTTATTTCTCGTGAACAATGATACAGAATTTACGCCTAAATTGGTGGAAATACTCTCAGATACTTTGGATAAACACCCGGGAACAGGTGTTATTTCACCCAAGATACATTATTTTGACCAACCCGGCCTGCTGCAGTATGCCGGGTTTACACCCATGAATTTTTATACCTGCCGTAACAGTTGTGTAGGGCAGTTTGAAAAAGATAACGGGCAGTATGACAGTGTGAGCGGCCCTACCGCATTTGCACACGGTGCAGCCATGATGATACGCAAAGAAGCGATGCAAAAGGCAGGCTTAATGGCGGAGAATTTTTTTTTGTATTATGAAGAGATGGACTGGTGTGAGCGTTTTAAAAGAGCAGGATATATAATAGAAGTGAATATGCAGGCCCTTATTTATCATAAGGAATCTGTTTCCGTTGGGAAGAACAGCATGCTGAAAGAATATTTCATGAACAGGAACCGCATACTGTTCATTCGCCGCAACGGCAGCTTTATTCAAAGAATAATATTCCGGGCATATTTTATTTTAGTGGTAACACCAAGAAATATTATGGCTTATACAAAAGCTAAGCAAAAAGGGTTTGCAACAGCCCTGTTTAAAGCCATTTGGTGGAATTTTTCTCATAATGTAAGCAGCGATGACCTGGGCTGGCCAATAAAAAGATAAACAAATGAAAATAATTTTCTGGATAAGCCTTTTCATTGTGTTCTATACCTTTTTTGGATATGGAATAGTGCTCTACATACTCGTCAGGATACGAAGGTTTTTAAAAGGGCAGCGGATAATAGCGCCCAAAGGGGAATATACGCCTGACTTAACTATGGTGATAGCTGCATATAATGAAGCGGATATTATTGAAGAGAAAATAAAGAACACACTGGCATTGCAATATCCTGCAGATAAGTTTAACATCATTATTGTATCTGACGGTTCCAGCGATGCAACACCTGCAGTAGTGGCCCGGTACCCGGAAATAAAACTGATGCACCGGCCTGAACGCAACGGCAAAATAGCAGCGGTACACCGCGCTATGCAGGAAGTTACTTCGGAGATCGTTGTTTTTACTGATGCCAACACTTTTTTGAATAATGACGCTTTGTTATATATATGCCGCCATTATAAAGATGAAAAAGTAGGTGCTGTGTCGGGGGAGAAAAAAGTGCATGCAGACGATGTTGCCGATGCAACAGCAGGGGAGGGTATCTACTGGAAATACGAAAGCACTCTTAAAAAATGGGATGCGGAGTTGTATTCGGTTGTTGGGGCAGCCGGTGAGTTATTCAGTATACGTACCGGTTTGTATATACCTGTACCGCCGGATACCATATTGGATGATTTTATGATATCGCTGCTGGTTGCCGAAAAAGGTTACCGCATTGCTTACGAACCATTGGCATGCGCCGTAGAGAGCGGCTCTGAAAGTATTTCAGAGGAGTTGAAGAGAAAGATAAGGATAGCGGCAGGGGGTATACAATCCATCCTGAGGCTTAAGAGTTTAATGAACCCTTTCAGGAATCCTGTGCTTGCCTTTGAATATATAAGCCACCGTGTATTACGATGGACGGTTACACCCTTTTTATTGATACTTGCTTTTATGCTTAACATTATAATTGTTTTGCAAACGTATGAGTTGTTCTACAGTGTATTATTCTTAATGCAATGCCTGTTCTATATAATGGCATTGTTAGGCTGGATAATGGAAAAAAGACAGCTTAAAATAAAGATACTCTTTATTCCTTTTTATTTCTGTATGATGAACTATGCCGTTATCGCAGGTATCCGCCGTTTTATGCGCAAGAAACAGAGCGCGGCGTGGGAAAAATCGAAGAGGCGAATGGTGCAATAAAAAATAAACAATGTATGAAACGAACCATGGCGCTCCCTTCAGTAATATTTGTTTTGCTATTATTCGGATGCACCAGGGAGGCCGGTATCCTTTCAACTTCTCATAACAGGATCATTGCACTTCAGCCCATAGATCATTATGTTATAAATGACCTGGAATCTTTTCAAAGGGAGCTTGGTAATTTTTACCACACACAAGTGATTGTGCTAAAGCCCATACCGATACCGGAATCTTTTTTTAACCGGGCTGTACAAAAATATTCTGCGGATTCAATGGTCTCCCTTTTATCGAAAATAGCAGGTGAAAATAATGAGGAAGTTATCGGTATCACCTATTTTGAACTTTACACAATAAAAGACGGTAAAAAAGGAATGCAGCCATATTTTGACGAAGATATTTTTGGTCTCGGTTACTTACCTGGCAATGCATGTGTAGTATCGGATATTAAACTACGGACTATCAACTCCGCAGTATTCAATAACAGGTTGCGTAATGTAATAATACATGAAGTGGGGCATAACATGGGGCTGCAGCACTGTTCAGATACCGCATGTATAATGTCCGAAGCGAACGGCGGCTTCCCCGCCCTCGACAAAAAAGGAATGGATTATTGTAATAAATGCAAAAGAGAACTGCTAAAACTTCATGCAGTTTTTATAAAATAAGATCGCGATAATTAATGTCCAGCCTTTTAAAATTGAAAATAAATAAATTGCCCTCCGCCATACACGCCAAATAATAACATCAGCATTGTTAACAAAACATATGATAAATAACGGATGCTCCGTATCCTATTGTTGAAGAAAGAAAAACCGCCTTGTGCATCACTTTTTCTAAACTCAGCAATGATCATAAATAACATCCCAACTAAACAAAATCTAAAAGTTGCGTGGCTGCCGATAAAAACGGGGCGGCTTAAAGTAAGTATCCTTTTAATTATCATAAAAGCATCCGGAACAGTATTGGCCCTGAAGAATATAGCTGCAAAAGAAAAACAAAAGAAAGTATAAATTCTTCCTCCAAAAGTATTGAGCCAGGATGGTATTTTGCCCCTGATGCGTTTACGTACCTTACGGGTTTGACTCTCATTCCCCCTGCATTATCGTATTCATACCATGTTAGGTCAGCTTCTCACATCTTCCATGTTAATTTTGCAGGCTACTTTTGATCTATTAAAACTTCATAAAATATTGATCTATGGAAAAGAGAATTGTTGCCCGGAAGATCACCACAAATTTGTGGTTTGACACACAGGCTGAGGAAGCAGTGAATTTTTATTTGTCTGTCTTTAAAAATTCCAGGACAGGCAGGGTTACCCATTATGGAAAAGGGGGACAGGAAATACATGGCATGGCCGAAGGTACTGTTATGACCCTTGAGTTTGAATTGGAAGGAGAGGCGTTTGTTGCGCTGAATGGAGGCCCCCATTATAAATTTAATGAGGCCATATCATTCATTGTAAATTGCGAAAATCAGCAGGAGTTAGACTATTATTGGGAAGCGCTTGCCGCAGGCGGAGATGAAAAAGCACAAATATCTGGTTGGCTAAAAGACAAATTTGGAGTGTCGTGGCAGGTTGTGCCAACAGCATTATTCGATATGCTCCAGGACAAGGATACTGCAAAAACAAGCAATATGATGGCAGCCCTGATGAAGATGAAAAAGCTTGACATCCGTACATTACAGGAAGCGTACGAAAAATAATAATTATAAGGCGCAATTTCCCCTTTAATTCAATGTTCACTACTTTACAGCTGAAATTTGAAAGGGGCTTTTTTCGTAATTGTTTAAAGGATTTTGTATAAACCCACGTATATGCCATACATTAGCCATAAACGATACTGTTCTCCCAAATCCAAAAAATAAAAATATGATCACTCTATTAGTTTTACTGGCGGTTTTATTGGTTGCAGCCCTTTTTCTGAGGGCTCGGTTATTAAAAAAATTTAAAGAAAATGACCACGAGTATTTTAAAACCGGTTCAAAGGCAGCAGGCATAGCCGCGTGGTTATTGCTTGTACTTATGGTCATTACAATATCATACAACTCCTTTTACTCCGTTGATTCCGGTAACGTTGGTGTTGAAAAACTATTTGGCAAAGTGCTTGATGAAAGGGTGCCTGAAGGTTTAAACACCATTAACCCTTTTGTTTCTGTAGTGGAGATGACATTACGCACACAGAGTTACACCATGTCTGCTGTTTCTAATGAAGGGCAGGTGCAGGGGAATGATGCCATTGACATCATTACATCCGATGGTTTGACTGTTACTGTAGAATTATCCGTATTGTTCAGGCTTAATTCTTCTGCCGCATCATGGGTATTCAGAAGTTTTGGGCCTGATTATGTGAGCCAGATAGTACGGCCTGCCATCCGGAGTTCAGTACGGGATATTTTTTCAAAATATAATTCGCAGGACCTGTATTCTTCAAAGCGTGAAGAGGCAACATTAAAAGCCCAGCAACACCTGCAGGATGCCATTGACCTGTTAACAAAGCGGAGCGGCTACAACCTGCAGGCAATTATGGTTGAAAATGTTCTGACAAGGGATATCAAGCTGCCTAACTCAGTGAAAACAGCCATTGAGAATAAAATTGCGGCCCAACAGCAGGCCGAACAAATGGAATATGTAATACAAAAAGAACAAAAAGAAGCCGAGAGAAAAAGAGTTGAAGCACAGGGTATACGCGATTTTCAGTTAACAGTATCACAGGGCATCAGCCCGCAGTTATTACAATGGAAAGGGATTGAAGCAACGACAGAATTGGCAAAATCGCAAAATGCAAAAATCGTGATCATTGGCAGTGGCAAAGACGGGCTTCCCATTATCTTTGATTCCAAACAATAGACGGTTATTTTCTTTCTTAAGCTTTGCGGATGTAATTCACATACCCGCATTTAAGGACGCGTGTATCTCCCGTCAGATCAAAATTATTTTTCTGCACAACCAGCGTATCTTTTGCAGGTATAAATTTACAAAGTAGATTTGCGCTCCCTTCTGCGGAGAGTATCTTTAGCTGGTGTGTAACCCTTCAGTACACCGTTTCAACTGCTACCGCATATTGCTTTTATCTCCGGTTGTCATATTTTTTAGTATTTTGTTAATAAATTTAGCAAATTTGTATTGCAAACCAAAAGGTGCAACTGCATATTGTTATGAATGAACTGTTACATAAATACCTGTTTACTTCTTTGCTCATCTTATGTATCAATACTTGTGTCTGGGCTCAGCAAGAGGATAAACTGGCGGGTACTGCGACCGGAACGATAGCGCAAGCCAAACCTGCTGGAAGTAGTGCTAAACAGGCAGACTCGTTGCGAAGCGGTAATGCACGCGAACAAATGAACAACGCCTGGTGGACCGGCCCAATGTTAGCCCCTTCAGCCGGAACTTTACCTAAAGGGCATTTTCTTGCTGAGCCTTACCTGTACGATGTTACCACCCCGCACACAAACAGTTTCGGTTCCCTTACCTACCTGCTCTACGGGCTTGCAAATGGCTTTACTGTAGGGGCGATACCTACGTTTGGTTTTAACAAGGTGAGCAGTGGCCTTAGCAGTTCCGGCATTGGGGCAGGGGATGCTACATTGGTTACACAGTACAGGCTTACAAAGTTTCACGAAGGCAACTGGTTACCGGCAGCAGCCCTCAACGTTCAGGAAACATTTCCAACGGGAAAATATGACCATCTTGGTGACAGACCTGCTGACGGCTTCGGCAGCGGGGCTTATACAACAACCGTATCATTATATCTTCAAACATACTTCTGGCTTAATACAGGCCGTATTTTGCGCATGCGCTTTAATACTTCGGAGGCATTCTCCGCGAACGTGAATATACAAGATGCGAGTGTTTACGGCACAGAAACTGGTTTCCGCGGGCACGCTGAACCCGGCAGTTCTCTCTCCTTTGACGCGTCCTGGGAGTACAGCCTTACAAGCAACTGGGTGTTCGCACTTGACATTGGATACAAGTTAAACGATAACACGTATGTTACCGGTTATAACAACAGCATACAGAACCCGCCTGTTATCCAGTTTAATTCCGGGCCCAGCCGGGTGTTGATTTTTGCGCCGGCCATAGAATACAACTGGAACTCCAGCCTGGGTATTTTAATAGGCACAAGGTTAATACCGGCAGGTACTAACGTAACGGCCTCGGTTACCCCTGTAGTGGCAGTTAATTTCGTGTATTGAAAGGGCCGCATCAAACTGCAAAACATGGATTTGAAAAAAGCGGGCTAATTAAATACAGGTGATTTTGTCATATTTTCGCAGCGCAAACAACCTGGCTATGCGGACTTTTATAAAGGAAGGGGTTTGAATTATTTTATTACCGGCAAATCAACACAGATGATTTTTATTAATCCACAATGGCAAGGTTCAGGAGTAACTGACGGGTTAAAGAAAGGAGCGGAGACACTAAAACAGTATTTCAAAACGGGTTTTGTTGAAATACCGCTTTCTGACAGTAGCCTTGATATGGTGAACAATATAGTGGCTTATAAAGCAATTATTGAACAGGCAAAATATTTCAAAAAAATTATTGAGGACGCTAACCTTTCAACATTTACAACAATTGGGGGTGACTGCGGAATAGAGATCATGCCCATTTCTTATTTAAATAAACTCCACTCCGGTGATTTATTCGTGGTTTGGATTGATGCACATCCCGATTTGAACACCCCGGAGTCCTCGCCAAGTAAAAACTTTCATGGCATGCCACTCCGCGCCTTATTAGGGGAGGGCGACAAACAAATAAAAGACCTTTTATTTTCATTCCTTCATCCGGAACAAATCTGCTTTGTAGGATTGAGAGATGCAGATGATCCTGAAAAAGAATATATCGAGGCTAATAATATCACTTCGCTGCCATCAGCAGAATATTACCCTGTTGAACAGGAAATAAATAACAGGAAATTTACCAATATTTATATTCATCTTGACCTTGACGTTTTAGACCGTGAGGAGTTTGAGTTTGCCTTGTTTCCTACAGACAATGGCCTTCCTGTACAGGATGTAACGCAATTAATAAAAAATTTGAAAACCAATTTTAAGATAGCAGGTATTTGTGTTACGGAATCCATAGCGGCAAGCCTGGACTCATTGACACCCATTAAAAGTATCCTCGACCAAGTGAAGCTTTAAAGCAATTGAAAATAATGAGTTTTACCTCTTGAGTTTGACACTCACCAGTTTTTCGTAAATTTGAATACCGGTGTTTCGGTTAAAACGCAGGCGTTGCTGGCCTGGTTAGTATAACGGCGCATGAATATTGAAGCTCACATACCATCAGAATTATTAAGGCCTTTCGTCAAAAACTACTTGCTGATCGAGAGTGATGACGGGACCATAAACAGGGTACTGCCGGGTACGTCACTTGCAATTGCTTTCCGTTATAAGGGGCAGGTAAATTACATAGCAGATAATAATTCTGAAAGCGTGCCCGCTTCCGCCATTTCGGGTTTAAGAAGATCAGTGCGGCTCATCAATTATTTAAAAGATACTGCAACTGTTATTGTCATGTTCAAAGAAGCGGCGGCAGCAGCTTTTTTTAAAGAACCGCTTTATGAACTGTTTGAAGAGAGTGTTTCGCTTGACAATTTTAGTTCGCGGCAGCAAATATCCGTGATTGAAGAACAATTGGCCGGAGCTAAAAACAACAGTCAAAGAATTGCAGTTATTGAACAGTTTTTACTTTCAAAATTATACAACCCAAAATCCGACACGTTGGTTTCTGCTGCTGTACAAAAAATATATTCAGCAAAAGGGATATTACAAATTAATGAATTAGCCCGTACACTCTACATAAGCAACGATGCTTTTGAAAAAAGATTCAGAAGAGCAGTTGGAACCTCGCCAAAACAATTTTCTTCAATTGTACGGATGATATCTGTAATTAATAAAGGCCGTAAACAGCAAACATTTACTGATATGGCTTTCGATGCCGGTTATTTTGACCAGCCACATTTTAATAAAGAGTTCAAATTATTTACAGGACAAACCCCCGCCGACTTTTTTAAATCGCCTTCCTTCTGGTAAATCAATGATTTTTTACAATGATTTGGTTTCTGCATTGGTGAATTTTGGATAAAAATTCAGGCAAATGAAATCATTAATCAAACCGGGGCTCATCCTGTGCAGTGCGTTACTCACAGGTATGCCTTTATTCTCACAGGTAAAAACAGATCAATCATTAACTAATTCACAAAACGAAGCAAAAATGTATAACCAGGACAAAAACAAAGCAGCAGTTCGTAAACTTTATGAAGAGATTCTAAACACGGGTAAACTGGAATTATTAAACCAGGTTGTTTCTGAAGAATTCATTGGTGTCCGCGAAGCGAAAGGGCCTGCGGGTTTTGCGGCAACCATTAGCCCCGTGAGGGCAGCATTTCCAGACATTAAATGGACAATTGAGGATCTGATAGCAGAAGGGGACAAGGTAGTGGTAAGATGGACGTGGAAAGGGACCAATACAGGTTCATTCGCAGGTTTCCCGCCATGCAACAAACAGGTTACCCACAGTGCAATTTCAATCTTTCAGTTCAGTGATGACAAAATAATTAAAGCCTGGATGGCGGCAGACAGGCTGGACTTTTTTCAACAAATTGGAGTTATTTCAGCAGATATAACAACACCGCCAGCCAAAAAATAAGGTAGCAGGAAGAAAGACGCTGTTACCTGTTGCAAAACAAGCTGCAACAAAGCATCATTCTTCATCCTGTAATGCAGAGGCTATGTGTAACATATACCTGTTATTCACTCCGCAATGCATGCACAGGGTTTGCATTTGCCGCCTTAACAGTACGGATGCCTAAAATTATAAATGCCAGCAACATCATTATAATGCCGCCGGATGCAAACACCCACCAGCTTAATGTTGTTTTGTAAGCAAAACTCTGCAGCCAGGTATTTGCCGCCCACCATGCAAATGGTATGGCAATTATAAAGGCTATTATTATCAGCTTTAAAAAGTCTTTGCTCAATAGTGTAACAAGGTGCGTAACTGTTGCGCCAACTACTTTACGTATGCCTATTTCTTTTGTGCGCTGGTTAGTTACATATATTACCAGGCCAAGCAGGCCGAGGCAACTTATAAATATGGTTAACCCGGTTGACCACATTAATAAGGCGGAAACATTTTTTTCAGCTGTGTAATAGGCAGCGATCGTATCATCCAGGAAGGAATAATCAAAGTCCTTACCGGGGTACACTTCCTTCCATGCCTTTTGCATTTGGGCGATCGTTCTTTGCCAGGCCGTGCCATCAGCGTTCTGCGGCTGCAGGGCTATATTAAAAGTATATTCGCTACTAATGCCGCCGGTGATCAACAACGGTGTTATAGCCTCATGAAGCGACTTTTGGTTAAAGTCCTGCACAACACCCGCTACCTGCTTTTTGCCATATACGTCAATAGTCCGGCCAACAGCCTGCTGAGGATATGTAAAGCCAAGTGCATGCAGGTACGTTTCATTTATCAGCAGGTTGCCCATGGTATCATTATTCACCAGGTTGTTACCCGCAAGCAATTTTATCTGGTAAAGCTTAATGTAATTGGAGTCGCCTATTTTAACCTGCACGTCTGTTTGAATTTGTTTTTTGCCATCCTCATATTTCATGGCATCAGCCCAGGTACTGGTAGAGGAGGGCGGGTCCATTGAAAGGCTAACCGTCGCTACGCCGGGTATTGCCTTAAGCTTGTTCACCAGTGCAAGTTTTTTTACGGAGGAGGTATCGGTATAATTTCCAAAACACACAACAGCATCCTTTCTCATACCAATATTCTTGTTAAGCGAAAAATTGATCTGTTTGCTTACGAGCAAAGTGGCGATGATAAAAACCTGTGCTATCGCAAATTGTGATACCGTGAGCCCTTTGCGCAGCCATGCGCTGCGTGAGCTGCCTGTATTGGCATACGCCTGGTTCTTAAGCACCAGCACAGGTCTAAAGGATGAAAGCACAATGGCGGGATAAAAACCGGCTAAAATACTAACTGCCGCGATAAGCGATAATAAGAACAGCAGGATGCCCGGCTGACTGATAATATTAAAATGTACGCCCTCGGGAATGAATGCGGCGAAAGCTTTTAATAACATGGGTGTAACGGAAACAGAGATCATAGCAGCGGTAAGGGTAAGTAAAAAGGTCTCGCCCATAAATTGTGTGATCAGTTGCCTTCTTGAACCGCCCATTGTTTTGCGTATACCGATCTCCTTTGCGCGTTGCGTCGACTGCGCCGTTGTGAGGTTTATAAAATTTATGCAGGCCAGCATAAGCAAAAAGGCTGCAACAGCCAGCAGTGCATACAGTATATTTTTATCAGCAAGCCCAGGGCTGTCGCTATCAAAGTACCCTTTAAAATGCACATTGTTTAAGGGCTGAAGTTCAAACGTTCTTTTTTCGAAATCCTCGTAGGTGGGCTTGTTGTATTTTGCGAACAGCCGGGCTATCTGTGTATTAATGTTTGCAGTTGTTGCACCGGGCAACAGTTTTATAAACAACAGGGACGCCTGTGCATGGTCCCATCTTTCCCAAAACCTTGGCTTTAAACTGGTGGACTCGAGTGTAATTCTTGAAAGGAATGTTTTGTAATTGAAAACAGTGTTCTCAGTTATATCTTTCACAATACCGGTAACAGTGGTGCGCACACTGTCATCAAAATACAACTCTCTGCCCACTGCCTGCACAGGGTCAAGGCCGGGAAAATATAATTTCGCATTTGATTCTGTTAACACCACCTGGTAAGGCTGCTGAAGTGCTGTTGCGGGGTTGCCGGCCAGCCATCGGTAGCCAACCAGCTTAAAATAATCAGCAGTCGTAAAAGCAATATGTTTCTGATCGCTGAATATTGTTTTTTTGCTGCCCTTTTCACCGGGCACGCTTACTTTTGCATCGTTGCCCGTCCGCAGGGCTGCAACAGCATCAAGGCCTGTTACTTCGTCCTTAACTGCTTTCCCCAAAGGGTCAGGGGTAACGGCGCTCCCATAGTTCTTGCCGGACACTTTGGCTGTATATTTTTCAACTACCTCGTAAATACGGTCACCGTCTTTTTCAAACTTATCAAAACTGAAATCAAATTGTACTATCAGGAAAATTACCAATGACGCACTTATACCGATTGAGAGGCCGATAACATTGATCGCGGAAAACACTTTGTTTTTCCACAAAGTCCTCCAGGCAGTTTTTATATAATTTTCAAACATATATGCAGTTTACAGTTTTTAGTTTCCAGTTAGTGAATAAACAGGTGCATTCCCCAAAAAACAGCTATATCAATGCCAGTTTTATACTGTATTGATATAGAATTAATTATAGCTGATCGCCGGGTTAGTTTGTGCGGTTTTGATACAGCCTGATGTGCGGTTTTGACAATGGCTGCATTAAGTTCAGATTAGAGGAATATAAAAAAAACCTTAACAGCTTTTTTCGCAGAGTTATTTCCATATCTTGCCTTTTACTTATTTTTCAAATAATCCAATATCCATGATATACATAAAATTTGTTGTACCCGCCGCATTGCGGATAAATACCGAAACGGTAAGCCTGGTACCTGGTGTGCAAAAAATAGCCTTGCTGCAAGTCAATCCATCTATTTACCTTACCCGTTGAAATTCAGTATATGAACACCCTTTTGGAAGAACAAATAAAAAAATACCTGGGGGAACCACATGGAGGCTTTCCTCAAAACATTACAGAATTTCTTTTAGCCGTCAATCAGTCCTATGACGGTCTTGAGCACTCCCTCAAAATTTGTAAACAGGAAAAGCTGGACCTTAACAAGAGGCTCCAAAAGGAGCAGGAAAAAGTATCCCTAAGGGAGGCACACCTTGCAATTTCCCAGCATATCGCGAATGTGGGCAGTTGGGAGCTTGAATTAACTGAACCCGGCGGTGCCGGTATCAACCTGCTTTACTGGTCTGATGAAACTTTCCGGATACTTGGTTTTAATCCCGGGGAAGTGGAAATAAGCAATGAGCTTTTCTTTAGCCGCGTGCACCCGGATGATTACGGCATTATAAGAGATTTGATGACCGCGGCTATTGAACACGGAAAGGTGTATGAAATAGAACACAGGCTGGTGCTTCCCGGCGGAATAGAGAAAATAATACATGCATGCCCCAAGATCATCTTTGATGCAGATCCCGGAAAGCCTGTAAAAATGATAGGAACGATACAGGATATTACAGCCGTTAAAAATGCAACAGTACAGCTGGAAAAAACAAATCATGAACTGCACACACTCTTTGAAAATATGCAGGAAGGTTTTTTTTCGGTAGACATGGAAACTTACCAAATGCTGCAAATGTCAAAAGCCTGTGAAGAAATATGGGGTTACAGCTTTGATGATTTTAAAGTGAACCCCAATTTATGGTTCGACATAGTTTTGGAAGAGGATAAGCATATTATTGACGCAAACCGCGCTGTAATGCGCGCAGGAAAGCCTTTTAGCCAGCAATACAGGATACGTCATAAAAATGGCTCAACCAGGTGGCTGGAATCAAAGATAACGCCCACGCTTAATAAAGAGGGCAGGCTTGTACGTGTAGACGGTATGACATCGGATATTACTGCCAGGAGAGAAGCAGAAAAGCAGGTAGTTGACAGCGAATTGCGGAACCGTACTTTTTTTGAACAGAACCTCGCCGGCGTTTACCGTACTACCACAGCAGGCAGAATAATAACATGTAACGAAGCTTTTGCCGTAATGCTTGGGTACGCAGCGCCGGAAGAACTGCAGGATACAAATGCTGAAGCGCTTTATTTTAAAACATCTGAGAGGGACAAATTCATCAATGACCTGCGTAACGAGAAAAAGCTGCGCAATTTTGATTTTGTGCTGAAATGCAAAGACGGCAGCCCTTTGCACGTAGTAGAAAACTGCTCCCTGTTTATTGACCCCGGCACAGGCGAGGAGTTTTGCGACGGGATAATGGTAAATATTACAGAGCTTAAAAAAGCAGAAGCGGAATTTTACAAAAGTGAAAAACGGTACCGGCAAATTGTTGAAACGGCCCAGGAAGGAATATGGACCATTGATGAGAAAGACAAAACCAATTTTGTAAACAGGAAGATATGCGAAATACTGGGTTATGAGCCTGCGGAAATGATGGGAAAAGAGCTGTATGATTTTATGGATGAAGAAGGCAAAGAGTATGCGATAGCATGCATGGAAAGAAGAAGGAACGGGGCAAAAGAGAACTTAGACATAAGGTATGTAACAAAGAATGGTAAAAATGTTTGGGCAAATATTTCAGCCAACCCCATTTTTGAGGATGACGGAACTTATAAGGGATCGCTTGCAATGGTTACAGATATTACCGAAAGAAAGCACCAGGAAGAATTATTGCAAAGATCGGAAGCAAACCTCCGTACTATTTTTGACCATGCTGATTCTTCATATATACTGTTGGATGCGGAATTAAAAGTGGTTTCTTTCAATTCAGTTGCAGAAACCGTTGTGATGCAGCAGAATAATATGCAACTGGCAGAAGGCGGTTTTATGATGGATTATTTTTCGCCTCAACGGCAGCACATTATTAAAGATATTGTTGCAAGGGTATTTAACGGGGAAACCGTTAATTATGAAGCCGCACTTGTACAGGCCGATGGCTCAAGCAGGTGGTTCCATGTAAAGTGGGCGGGCGTAACCAACAAAGAGGACAGGCAATGGGGCATTGTACTGGCAAGTACTGATATTACTGAAAGAAAAACGGTAACACTGGAACACGAAAGGATAACTGCCGACCTTATACAGCGGAATAAAGACCTGCAGCAATTTAATTATATCGTTTCCCATAACCTGCGGGCGCCTGTGGCAAATATCATGGGGCTGTCGGTATTGCTTAACACAGACGGGGACACCGAACCGGGCAAACGTGCCTTGCTGGACGGGCTTTCCTCATCCATAAAAAATCTTGATGAGATCATAAAAGATCTGAACCTTATTCTGCAGGTACGGGAAGTGGGTGTACATGAGAAAAAAGAAGCCATTCATTTTAACCAGTTGATTGACGATATCAAGATAAGCATTGGCAATATCCTGTCAACAGAAAAAGCAGTGGTGAATTGCAATTTTGAAGAAGCTGACGGCTTTTTTGCCATACGCAGTTACCTGTACAGTATTTTTTACAACCTTGTGCTCAACGGTATTAAATACAGGCGGCAGGGCGTGCCCCCGGTAATAAATATAACGAGTACCAGGCACTTGAATAAGATAGTACTTGCCTTTGAGGACAATGGAAAAGGAATAGACATTGGCAGGCACCAGAAAGATATGTTTGGCCTGTATAAACGGTTTGATACCAAAGTTGAAGGCAAAGGGATAGGGCTGTTTATGGTAAAAGCCCAGGTGGAGAGTTTAGGCGGAAGGGTTACTGTTGAGAGCCAGGTAAATAAAGGCACCACTTTCCGGCTGGAACTGCCTGTATAGGTTATGGAGCATTTAATGCCCGCTCAAGTTTCCTGAAAGTATCCTGCCAGCCCTGCAAATAATTATGAGACGAGGCTGTCCACACATTTGCATGCGTGAAATTCATTAGCGTGGCATCGCCTTCGGGGGCCAGTACTACAGTAACGTGGGATATTACGCCCGGTTCACTTTTCCACTCCCAACTGAAAGATAACCTGCCGCATTCCTGCACATCATCATAAACACCACTACAGGTATGTTCAGCCCCGTCTGCATTGCAAAAGGTAATTTCATAATGGCCGCCTGGCAGCACATCAAGCTCTGCTTTCAGTCCTTTACCGTTGGGATCAGAACCAAACCACTTTAATATTATAGCCGGCTCGGTCCAAGCCCGCCAAACCTTGTTTACAGGCGCATTTATCTTCGTTTCAAGTTTGATAGAAGTTCTTTCCGTGGTTTCCATCTTCTGTTAATTGTTAAACCGAAGATAAAGAAAACAGGGCAGGCAGTAAAAGGACGCCGTGGCAATGAAACGTCAGGAGTGACCGGCTGTGGCTGCATCAAATACGCGGCAGAAGTTGCCGCCACCTATTTTGCCGATCTCATCCGCTGTAAAACCGGTTTTTAGCATCGCTTCCGCAACGGTGTAATAGAACCCTAATTTCTGGTCCTGCCACACCTGGTTCGTGCGTTCGCCGGGTCTTCCTCCATTTTGGCTACCGCCCGGGCTATCGTGTTGTTTGCCGGAATCAACACCGGGCCGGGGACCGGCTTCTCCGGGTTTGGGGCTACCAAAACCACCTGCGGCCCTGTAAGACGGGGTCAGTTTGGTATCGGTGCCTATGCAAACATGGTCTATTCCAACAATGTCGGTAAGGGCCCTCACATTCTGGGCATACTCCAATGCGGAGTCGGCCAAATGTGTCCATACACCTATCACGCCCCCGGCATCGGCAACGGTCTTCGCCTGTTCCTTACTGATAAGCCTTGGCCGCATCATACTTGCCATTGATGGATTGTTACCCAACCTCGAGTCGAGGCCGGTGTGAGAGATGATCACGGGATGGGCCGCCAATTTTAGCGCAGCAGTCACAGTTTCCGTGTTGCAGTGCGCCAGGTCTACCAGAATACCCAGCCGGTTGCATTCCCTGATGACTTCTGCCCCAAACGCGGTTAGGCCACCCCAGCGTGGTGGATTAGTAAAAACATCGCCCAAAGGTACGGAGGCATCGCTGTCATGCAGCAGCCCGATGTGCCGCAGGCCCCGGCTATAGGCTTCTCCAAGCCTGTCCAAATGCCCTTCAAGAAAGTGGCCACCCTCAACCGATTGTATCACGGTGGGCTGGCGCCTCTTGTGAGCATCTCGTAAACCGGCAAGGTTCAGCGAGCGCTTCATACCGTTATGATTTAGCTGCTGGTCCATCGAAGCCAGCCCGTTCATAAACCGGTCATAGGCGTCCCCCGGTTTGCGCAGCTGTTGATAATCAACCGCGAATGTCATGCAAATTGCCGACAGGCCGGATTGTTTCATTTCACCGGCGAGGTCGATATTTGGGCCAGGCACCTCGGCCGCGGTGAGGGGCACATCAATATGATTGTGCGTGTCGATGCCAATGGTGTTGGCTACGATAGCGCCCACGCGTGGGTCCACCTCGCCAATAGCCCATGCTGCCAGCGGGTTCAGCATCACCGCCGTACCAGCTCCGGCAACGGTGGTGAGGAAACCCCGTCGAGACCATTTTGGTTGAAATCTTGTCATGACTTACAATTAAGTGAACTGCCGGCAGTACTTGTTTGACCTCCCGGCGATCCATTATCAATACACGTTGGTTATATAAAATTGCATCAGCGTTACTGCACTGTTCTCTTCAATGGCCGCTACCGTCCCCTCCCTGGAAAGCTCATCCCGCACTGAAGGCCGGTATATTGGATCACCGGCGGCAAAACATTGTGTGAATATATGGGAAAGACAACTTAAGTAATAATGTTCTCGATAGTATCGCCGTGCTTACCGATAAAAAAGTGCCAATGGTTTCAACTGCTCCAAACCATTTTCATATATTCTGTCATTGAATGTCGTCAGTGCAAGTATAGAAACGATAAAGGCAGTTATAGCTTTTTGCATATTGGCTCTAAATGGTTTGTAACACTGAAAGTATTTACCAATGGCGCTGATTTCCCATTCTGCGAACAGTGCCACGTGGGGTGCAGGCGGTCTCTAAAAAAGCTCAATCCTGCCATTGGCATGAGTATTACACAGCCGCACTTAGCATAATTTATAATATCTTTTTTCTTTGCTTTATTTATTTCATTCACAAACTAAACTGCAATGCTGCATACGGTAACTAAAATAAGTTCAATCATCGTTATTACGCCTGTGCAGTGAAAAGTTATGTGTGAGGCGTAAAGATATATAGTTTGCCGCGCCGCCTGTATGAAATGCAGATTCGTACAACAACCCAAGATCAAACTGGATCCAGCGGGACGGCTTGAACAGGTAGCCGGTGCCTGCTGCCAGGATAAGGCCGGTGAATTTGTTGTCGTCAGCATCCACACCATAAATATTATAGCCGGCCTGCGGTTCAATATAAAAGCCCGTCCCTGATTGATCGAAGGTATAGCGATAACCAGCCTTCAAAGGAATATCCGCCCAGCCATGCGTATTGTCGTCTTTTAAGGGAAAGATATTTGCACCCGCTTCAAATGTAACATCAGCAGCGTCTGAAACGGGATAGGAGAATTTTAAATAGGCCCCATAGCCTAAACCCACATCGCTGCCGTTCTTGCCGACTATTTTTGATATCTCAATTTGTGCCTGTAAGCTGATGCAGATAAATAACGCAATTGTAAGAAATGAATGTTTCAACATGTTCAGGATTTTTTAAAGGTTGCCGGGCTAAAAAAACTACGCAGTAAATAAACAACATAATTGGCTGCTGAAAAATTAAAAAATGGCACTTGCAACGCCTGCAGCATGATCCTGTAAAACGCGTGCTTTGCATTTCTTATCAATGTGTTGTATGTTTTTTCTTCCCCGGTGAATACGCTAAATTACAAATCTTCACCGCAGTGTTCCAAATCACTGGGTATGGGCGGGTATGACATATTAATTGTTATTTCTTTGCAATAGCAATGAATGGCATTTTTAAATTGATCAACGAGTCTATATTACGAAGCCTTGCTTCCTTTAGCCCCGTTAAAAAAGGCCTTATTGCTCCGCCGTAGGCCCTCATGCTTAGGCCCAGCAGCATAACACCTGTAGTGCCTGTGCTGTCTGTAAACGCTTTATACCGGTATGCATTCCATTCAACAATATCCAGCCTGTCTTCTGTACTGTTGCTCTGACTCTCTAAAAAATCAATGACATATTCCGTTTCATCATTGTTATTAAATACCTTATAGTTTACCACCGCATCGGTTTTTTTTCGCACATCCAGCTCCGAAATTTTGGCTGTTACCGCATCTTTTATTGTTAAGGAGGGTGAAACAATTGCGTTGAGCAACAGCATAGTATTATAAGTGTTGATGTTATCGCCTGTGGGAATATATTCCTGCATATAATAATTATCAGCGGGGTGAGATGTCCATGCGAGGTTATAGTTTACGCCATCAAATGCCAAGGGCCCGGCTACGTTTAAATGATCTTTTGTTTCAGTGGGTTTGTAGGCAAAATTGATAAACAACAACAGAGGCCATATAAGGGTTAGGATCATTTTTTTCATTGTAATAATTTGATTTGCAAATGTAAAGTTAGTTTTTTGTTTCTAAACCTTTTCGGCATTGCAGGCCGTTCGCGTTTGTTAACAGTCACCAATAGCCATTCTCTTCTCCACAGTTTGTTCCTTGCATTTGCCTATAGCATGGCAGGCACTCTGCGGCATGTTTAATACTACAGCCAAAGAATAAATAACGGTGATTTTGCATAGCTTTATGCCGCATGAGTATATAGAAAACAACACCTGAACAACCCATATTTTTACTGAAGATGCAAACATTTGAATCACTGTTAGACGACTTAGATCATACGCTCAGAGAGTATAATATGGCTGCGTATGAAAATCTTTTGCCACCGTTGCCCGATGCAGAAATAGATGAAAACTTAATGCAGTTAGGCATAGAAGATGAAAATGTAAAATCGCTTTTTCAGTGGAAGGGCGGCGTACGGGATGAAAATGGCTATTTTATGATGAAATATGGCGTCCTGCTTACGTTTAGCTCTATTAAGGGATCAGTAGAATTCAATAATGCTCATGAAGCAAAATACAGTTCTAAACTGATACCCTTAATTAGTGACAATGGTGAAGATATGCTGCTTTTTAATACAAATCCCGGACCGCATTACGGCAAGCTGTACCTTTTTTCTGTGCCAATGCTTCTTATTGAAGAACCCGTTAGCTATTACGACTCTTTATACTCAATGGTTCAAACAACTATTGATGCTTATAAGGAGAAGGCGTATATGCATGACGACAGCGCCATGTTAGATATGGACGAAGACAAATTTGAAAGTATAGCCAAAAAGTATAATAAAGTATCTGTGTACTGGAAGTATATTGACTCGGATCTGCCGGACGACTACTATGAGATATAAGATTATATTTCCTCTTTTTTTCTCCCTCCATGCCAGGCTTAAGGCTATGCCATGAGACATTGTACTCTGCTGAGAAAAAAAATTATTAAATAACATGATATGGTGCGAAAGATATTCATTGTTGTTCCTTTGATTGTCCTTTTTATTTTCCAAAGTTGCAGCAAGGAAAAACAATTACTCGTTAGGAACACAGTCAACGGTTATGATTCGTTGCTGCTTATTATTAAGATAAATGATAAAGTTGTAATGAACGGTTTTGTAAAAAAATCATCATCGCCTGACTATTTTACAACAAAGATCAAGTTAGACAGTAGCTTATGTTGGATAAACGTAATAATACCTGCTTTACATATCAGTAAAAAATCTTATGCAAAATCAAATGATTTCAGATTTATTATCATCACTGTTGATAATATATTTTCTGACAAAAAATATGATTCGTTAATGCGAATTAATCCTAATAATCTAAAAAATGTGTCGCTTCTGGAACCGCATATTTCAATTGCCTTTTTCAAGGATAAATTTGGTACTGTATATTAAATTTTAAAATACCCAAGTCTGCCTACATTCATTGAAAAGAACTATTCCGTACCTTTTCATTCCTGACACATCTTTGTGAAGAAAGGAAGAAATTTATTTTTAGGTGATAAATTTCGTTAACTTGGCTACAATAACAATCCTGCACTCAAAAAATTGCCATCATGAAAACTTGTTTTGCAATAATGCCGTTTGATGACAGCTTTAAAGACATCGAACAAATAATAAGCGCCGTTGCAAAGGAGCATCAACTGGAATTTATTAGAGGGGATTTTAGCAAAAAGGCCGGCCTTATTATGGCCCAGGTTATTTATGAGATAAACAGGGCAGACGTTATTGTGGCGGATATCACCGGTCATAATCCAAATGTGTTTTACGAATTGGGGATTGCGCATTATATAAAACCGGCGGAACGTGTGGTGATTTTATGCCAGGATAAAAAAAAGGAAGAGAGACCATTTGATGTTGCGGCCCACCGGCATTTTGTTTATAAGCACAATGAAGAGGGCAGGGAAAAGCTTAAAACCGAACTTCGAAAAATTATAAAAGAGGCATTAGACTCAGGTTTTGATAAAGAATATTGGAATGTAATAAAAGGTTCTTTACCAAGGACAGAAATGATAATCAAAGACCTAAAGAACCTTATTGAGACTAAAGAAAAAGAAGAACTGAAAAACACAGAAATCCGAATTGTTGCAAGCCTCAGCTCAATAGCAATAAGCGACAAGGAGCCCGAAGACCCGGTTTTAGGGATTGACTATCACAAAGCACTGATTAGAGAAAGAAATGCGCTGCTCACTGTTTTATCAAAAGGGGCCAGTGTTAAAGCCGTGCTTAATCCTCCTTACCGGTTTGCCCAGTCAATGAACCCGGTGCGACTAAAACTACGGTACGAACGTCTGATTGGCTTGCTCGAAGGGCACAGTGATATTGCCTCTGATGCCCCAATAAACGCTGCTGGAGATGTAAGGATCATTAAAAAGCGGTGTCAGTTTGTACTGTCACCGGTACCCACGCCTAATTTGTTTATAATAGGCGATGACGTCGCCTATGAAGGCATCAAACGCGGCGGCAGCGGCGGCTTCGAAATGACCCATTGTGAGGTGAGTTCACATAGCGTTAAGATTTTAAATGAAAAGTTCGATAAATTTTTTGAAGATAGTAAAGAAGAGATGGAGCATATTTATTCAGCAAAGATGAGTTTGGCAGATATTTTAAGAAGTTTTTATAACGAAGCTATTTCATTTATGAAAAAATAAAATCTTCGACTGTTTGCAGAGGCCGGACGACATTAAAAGAGTGGTATCGGACAATGTAAAACCGATGCGCCCATTGATACAGCCCAGATATGTGTAGTCTTCGATAAGAATAAAAAAGCCTGCTCGCTACCTGCAGGAGTTAGAGATAGCCGCTTTCATTTCCTAAGAGTACCCATTGCATTGGCCCCTGGTAATGGCAGGCACTCTGCGGCATGTTTAATACTGTCGCCCGACAAAAAAATTGTTCAAAATTCCGAGCTGCAAATAAAATTATATTCTTGTGTTAACTCCAGGTTGTTTGAGCGGTTATCACACCAATTTCAGCCGTTTAAACGCCCTCATGTATTTTTTCTTTGCTAAAGTTATCAGGATCACCCCACTCTGAGCTTGAGTGCCATATATGGCAGTTGTTAGTTGCAATATCCCTTTAAGGACAACGATCTTTGCAATATGCTCTTTCGTTAATAATTTTGTTAAGGCTAATATCTTGCTATCTTTCGTATTGTTTGCAATGTCTATTTCTCTTTCGTTGACAATTATCAAAGGCCTGCATTTACCACGTACTCTATTTCCGGTCTGCTCATTAATTGTACCATGGACATCAACATGATGTATAAAAATATTTGTATCGCTAAGCAGCCTTTCTTTTATCATTATTATTTTACCCTCCAGCGGTAACGTTGTTAAACTGTCGATCCATCTGTCGTTTTGTTCTTGCGTTAAAATTAGTTTGGTTTGCTGCCCTGCCACACCTGAAAAAATGCTGCTTGCGCAAATCAGAGCCATCATAACTTGTTTCATTGGTAAGCGGTTATTCTTCGTAAAATTAAATTTTATTTTGCCACCCACACGAAATCTCCTTTCCGAATACTAAGGCTTCGAAGTGTTATGTTTTGCGTCTCTGACGCGGCAAATAAAAGCCGAAGGCCTTGCAGAGTCATAACTGGCAAATTCCCAAAATAATAGTGTCCCACTTTTCACATCTTTTATTTTTAGTATCGTATATTGCTGAATGGGCTTATAAACTTTATTTTAAAATACACTTTGGCTAAAGCCAACACCTATGATTTTAATATAACCCAAGCTTTAAAGCTTGGGTTAATTGAAGAAGATGTGAACGGCTTCAGCCAAAGTGTATAGGCGGCATAAAATATTTGGATCAAAAACTTTACAGACCTTTTTCACGCATCACCGCATAACATGGCAACACCAAACGAAACATACCTGCAACCTGCTTCTCTCCCAAAAGAGAAAGAGAACAGCCTGTTGCTGGTGATTGTTGCTTCGGCGGCGGGTACGCTTATTGAGTGGTACGACCTGTTTATTGCCATCATCCTTGCCAATACATTATCAGCGCAATTGTTCCCTGGCAATTCAGGGTTTCTTGATACGCTTGGCGTAGTGGGGTCTTCGTATTTAATACGGCCCATAGGCTCCCTGATCTTTGGGCGGATAGGGGATAAGAAGGGCAGGAAACGCTCCTTCCTGCAGTCGTTGCTGCTGATGGGTTCTGCCACTTTTTTAATAGGCTGTTTGCCTACCTTTAAACAGGCAGGCTGGTTTGCGCCGGTGTTGTTGCTGTTATTGCGTCTCAGCCAGGGGCTTGCCATTAGCGGGGAGTATGCGGGCGCCACCATTTATGTTGCCGAACATGCACCCGCGAACAAACGCGGTTTTTATACGGGCTTTATACAGGCAACCGTACCTTTTGGATTAATGATCTGCCTGCTCACCGTATTCTCCACCCGCGCTTTATTAAGTAATGAACAGTTCAGTTCTTTTGGCTGGCGCATTCCCTTTTTATTCAGCAGCGTGCTGGTGGTGCTCAGCTATATGGTGCGCCGCAAACTGCATGAAAGCCCGTTGTTCAACAAGATAAAGACGGAAGGCAAGATTGCGCAGGCGCCTATTACACAGGCGTTCAAACAAAAAGGCAACCTGCGCCTTATGTTATTAGCCGTTTTTGGCGGCAATGCCGCACAAAGCACCATTATGCATTGCGCACAGTTTGTTTCGTTATATTTTTTGCAGCGCTCGGTTAATATACCTGACTCCACCGCTTTGCTTATACTTGCTGTGGCCAATTTATTGGGTGGCTTATTCTTTCAGCCTTTTGGCGCTTTGAGTGATAGGATCGGAAGAAAAAAAGTGATACTATCGGGGCTGATATTAAGCGTATTGGTTATACCCATATCTTTTTATTTGTTTATGCATACGGGTAATCCGGGAGGACTGTTGATAAAACATTCCATCAGTGCACCTGTTATATGCCTGTTTATATTTTTAATATTTTGCATGAGCATTTGCAGTGCAATGGTGTATGGCCCCATGGGCGCTTTTATGCTGGAGTTATTCCCGACCAATATCCGCTATACAAGCATGGGCTTTAGCTATAATATTGGCAATGGCGTGTTTGGCGGCTCAACAGCTTTTATTACAGAGTTTCTAAAAAGCACTCTTGTGGTTGGTGTTGTTTTGTCGCCATTTGTTGGGTTGATATACCCGCTGTCACTCATCCTAATTGCCATTATTATAAATGCAGTTTTTGTACCGGAAACCTATAAAAGAAGTTTATCGGGATGAAGGGGAGAAGCGTGTCAGGTCTCCATATTCCGTTAGGAATTACGGGTGGGTAGATACAAATGGAGTTGCTGTTTTGCACTCCATAGGAGAGCATGGGGCTGGTTTATGCGAAACTAATGGCACCAATCATTCATATGGAATGAATTTGGCCAGATAAGCATGCCAGATCTTTGAATTATTACAAATGGATAAAAAAATAAAAAATACCTCTGGGCTTGTACGGTTTTGTACGGATCGCGCCCTGGAACCCAATGTGGGCACGGCTTCTGGAAGGGGGTGTTTTTATACCCGCCTTTTACCCGTGTTTTACCCGCCTGCGGGCCTTGTTTTGGCCGCTGTTTTACCGTGTATCACCCTGCGTTGGGCCGTTATACGGTTTGCAGCAAAAATTAAATACGGAATGTTAGGTGTAAACAATGCATCCCTGTTTTTCCAGCCCGGCAAGTGAAGAAGGATAGTATGAAATATCATTCCACCGGAGGTCTAATTTTTCAAGGAGTGATAATTCGCCAATGTTTTCAGGCAGGGATGTTAAGATGTTGCCACGAAGATCAAGAAAACGCAGGCTTTTTAAATGGGTTAACGAAGATGGGAGGGAAGTGAGTTTGTTATTCCGCAGGTCTAAATAATTAAGATTAACAAGTGCACCGATTGTTTCAGGAAGAGAAACAAGCCTGTTATTGCTTAAACGAAGTTCTTTGACATTTATGAGATTGCCTATAGACACAGGCAGCGTTTCTATATTGTTATTCATTACATGCAGTTCCCGTAAGTTTGGCAAGCTGCCTATAGAAGGCGGGAGAATTGTAAGCCGGTTATTATAGGCCCTTAATTCAATAAGCGATTGCATATTGCCAATGTTTTGTGGCAGGGCGGTTAATAAATTATCTGTAACATTTAAGTAGCGCAATCTTTTTAGCTGGGTGATGGATGAAGGCAATGTTGCCAGCCTGTTATTACTCAGATAAAGAAAGTAAGTAAGATTAGCGAGATCGCCAATGGTTTCCGGCAATTCACCTAACTCATTATGGCCAAGGTCAAGCGCATGCAGGTTTATGAGGCTGCTTATATCATTTGCTATATGGGTTATCTTGTTTTCGCCTAAGTTTAAAAATTGCAGGTTTGTAAGTTCCCAAAGCCAGGAAGGCAGTTCCGTCAATTCATTTTTAAAGAAGCTTAACACTTCAATATCATGCGCATTGCGGACACTTACGGGAACATTTGTAAGATGAAGATTATTGTATAATAATGTTTTTTGCTTCATTCGTTTTTTTGGTAACGTTTTTTCTGTCAAACAGGTCGCAAAATATCCTATCGCAAACAAATGGGCAAAACAGTTTTGGAACCGGGGATGGACCGGCAATAAATAAAAAAGCCCTTACATCAGTAATAACACCAATTATAAAGGCCGTGAAGGGGGATTATGCCGCTTTTGTATATAAAACTCTTTTTACACTGTGAACAAAGTCCTGCGCGGTAACCGGCTTTTTAAGATAATCGTCTGCACCGCGGGACATGCTTTCATTCATGTAATACTCATTGGTAAGTATGGATATAATAATAACTTTTGTATTCCTGGTGGTTTCGGTGTTTTTTATTTTGCTCAGCAGGTCTAAACCGGAAAAACCCGGCATAAGAATGTCTGTAACAATAAGATCGTATATTTTCTTATTCACCATTTCCATAGCCTGCGTTCCGTTTATTGCGCATTCAACATTATAACCGCTGTTTTCAAGAATATAGCTTAAAATTTTTGAATAAAGCGAACTGTCTTCTACCAATAAGATTTGTTTCATTTTTGAGGAACGGTTTTTCTGGACTGGCTGAATAAAGTAACGTTTGCAGTACAAAGCTAATGATGCTGTTTGCGGCACAACATTAAATAGCTATTATATCAGTATAAATTATGCTTAAGATTATTTTAAGGGGTGAAAAGGTGCCAACTTTTTAATTGCCAGTCAATATGCCATGCCAATATTCAACTCTTCTTACCTTTGTATATAATTTTAGTATAATGAAATACCAGGTGGGAGATGATATTTTAGTGCTGCACAGTAACGAGGAAGGCAAAGTTGTGGAGATAATGAATGATAAAATGGTAATGATAGAAGTGCGGGGTGTGAAGTTTCCGGCTTATATGGACCAGATAGAATTCCCTTATTTTAAAAGGTTTACGCAGAAAAAGGTTGTTGAAGAAAAAAAGCCGGCCAAAACATATATTGACCAGGTACCAAAGGAAAAACCCCGGCCTAACCAGATAAAAACGACTGATGGTGTCTGGCTTTCCTTTATCCCGAAGTTTACGTTAGACGATTTTAATGATGAAGTGGTAGAATTACTTAAAATATATATCGTAAACAAAACGGACAAGGGGTTCCATTTTTCGTATAAACAGGCATTTTTGGGTGAAACTGATTTTGAATTAAAGAATGATATACTGGCATTTCACGATTTTTACCTTCATGACATTTCATTTGCCAGCATTAACGACAGCCCTTCTTTTTCCTTTGAATTTTCGCTGGTGACGCCTGCTAAGAACAAGGCTGAGTTTTACGAAACATCACTAAAACTTAAGCCAAAGCAAATATTTCAGCGCATTGAAGAAATGAAAGTAAAAAATGAACCTACCGTTAGCTACAAACTATTTGATGAATACCCCGATAGGGCGGTTGAAGAGAAAACAGACCTTACAAAACTTGCAAATAAGGGATACAAACTTTATGAGGCAGCCAAAATAAGACAAAACCTTGAGCCTGCAAGAAGTGTTATTGACCTGCACATGGAGAAGCTCTCGGACAACTGGCAGCACATGAGCAATTTTGAAATACTCACGCTGCAGCTAAAGGAATTTGAAAAGTGGTATGAGCTTGCCGTAGCGCATCATCTTCCATCTTTGGTGGTGATACATGGAGTGGGCAGCGGCAAATTACGGGATGAGATCCATGATATTTTAAAAACCAAAAAAGAAGTACGCTTTTTTATTAATCAATATGACCCGAGGTATGGGTATGGTGCTACGGAGATTTTTTTGCAGTAGGGTCATTCCATGGAATGACCACAAACTCCGCCGTTTATCAAAACCCGGCACATATTAATCCATATTGTTTTAACTTTCCTTTTCAATTTTAAAAAATGGTCCGTTATTTAGTTGTATTGTTTTTTTGCGCTGCATCATTTTCAGCTTTGTATGCCCAAACGCTTTATATGCCCCGTGGCGTAGCTGCTGCCTTTAAAAAAGGCACCCGGTCATTAGACGGAAAGCCCGGCGCAAACTACTGGCAGAATTATGGCAGGTACAATATTACTGTAACTGCTATGCCCCCGGACAGGGATATTAAAGGTACAGAGCAGATAACCTATATAAATAACAGCCCCGATACGCTTAAAAGCCCTGTGATCAAACTGTTTATAAATATCCATAAGCCGGGCGCACCCCGTGTGAGGGGAGCAGCCGCTGATTATCTTACTTCCGGTGTGCATATTGACGCTTTTGCCGTGGATGGCAAAAAACAGGCTTGGGATGAATCGCCAAACATCTTCACCTGGCAGGCATTCAAGTTGCCAAAACCTCTCCTGCCGCACGATTCTGTAGGTCTGTCATTTGACTGGCATTACCAGGTATCGCTCCAGAGCGGACGGGAAGGGATGATTGATTCCACCACATATTTTCTCGCTTATTTTTACCCTCGTGTGGCCGTATATGATGATTACAACGGCTGGGACAAGATGACTTTTACTGATGCCCAGGAGTTTTACAGCGACTTTAATGATTACACGGTTACCATAAAT
>Ga0207159_1039_pt1 | contig 34016 bp, 22 predicted proteins | sample Alteio_BWMinHeat_23_FD_153511 | JGI IMG/M metagenome (GOLD analysis project Ga0207159, IMG submission 153511) | Enriched cells from forest soil in Barre Woods Harvard Forest LTER site, Petersham, Massachusetts, United States -... | ecosystem: Environmental > Terrestrial > Soil > Temperate forest >... | reverse complement strand
CTGTTTATGGTATTAGTCATTGCAATTTCGTATCCTGCAATGGCGCAGCTAAAAGCTGACTTTACCGCATCCCCTCAATCAGGCTGTGCTCCCCTAATTGTTTCATTTAAAGATGTATCTGCAGGTAACCCGGTTTCATGGAAATGGGATCTTGGTGATGGTGTTACTTCTCCCGATCAAAACCCCTCTAAATCGTATTTTGATCCTGGCGTTTACACTGTGAAACTTACTGTTTATAATGGCAGCAAAGCAGATTCAGTAATAAAAACTGCTTATATTACTGTTTATCAAAACCCGGTTGCTGTTTTTAATGTTTCTGATTCATCAGGTTGCTTTCCGCTTAATGTAACGTATAATGACGCCAGTAACGCAGGATCGGGGGCGATAAGCAACTGGGCATGGGATTTTGGTGACGGCAATATTGCCACCACGCGGCAGCCTTCACATGCTTATACTGCTGCCGGCACATTTTCTGTTTCGTTAACAGTAACAAACAATTATGGGTGTTCCGGGTCCATTCAAAAAACCAATATTATTAATGTAAGCCCCGGGGTACATGCTGATTTTGGCGCAAATAATACAAATGTTTGCCACGCGCCTGCAACTGTTAGCTTTACTAATGCTGCAACCGGCAGTGGGTCGCTGAATTATACTTGGCGTTTTGGGGATGGCTCCAATTCCACAGTACCCAACCCAGCCCATAATTACAGGAAAGCCGGTGTATATAAAATTTCATTTAAAGTACAGTCCTCAGCAGGTTGTAAAGACAGTATATCCAGGCCTTTAACAATATCATTTGTGAAGTCTGCAATTGCAGTTAGCGATACTTTATGTTCAAACAGGCAGGTTCAGTTTATCAATGCATCCTCCCCTGCGCCGTCTTCATCCGTATGGAGCTTTGGCGACAGCACAGGCAGTGACACGCTAAGCCCGTATAAAACCTTTGCCCAAACGGGATTATACACCATCAAACTGGTGAATACATTTCCGGCAGGATGCACAGATTCAACTACTAAAAAGATTCATGTAATATCAGGACCCGTTGCCTTGTTTAATATAATTGACTCAGCAGGCTGTTCATTGCCTTTTACTGCTAATTTCCAGAATAACTCTTCCGGTACAGGGCTCAGCTATATATGGGATTTTGGGGATGGCAACACTTCTAATGCTGTAAACCCGGTACATGAATACAAACAATATGGCATATACACGGTAGTTTTAAAAGCTATAAACATTACGGGTTGTGCCAGCACTATAATAAAAACAAATTGTATAATTATTCAGCCTGTTAAAATAGCCGGTATTGCCGGTATTGCGTCCGGTGGGTGTGTTCCATACAAAGTACAGCCCGCCGTGCAAATGACCAATGCAGTGCCTGTTGCAAAATATCACTGGGACTTTGGAGATGGTTTTACCTCAGATTCTGCAATGCCCGTTCATACTTACACAACTGAAGGCATTTTTACAGTAAAAGTTAATATTGTAACTGCAGGCGGCTGCACAGACAGCTTTAGCATGATAGATTCTGTAGGTCATAAATTACACCCTGATTTTACAATTGCACCTGCAAATGTATGTGCAAGCACCCAGGTTGGCTTTGTTAATACTACTGCTGGAAACAGCGATTTTTTGTGGTGGTACCTGGGTGACGGCACCATTGTTTATAAACAACCTGACCCGTTGCATAATTATGCGGATACCGGCACATTTTCCCCGATACTCATAGTTATGGAGAATGGTTGTATGGACACCATTATAAAAAAGAATGCTGTGCATATAAAAGGCCCTATTGCAAAATTTACAGCTCAAAATAATTGTATCAGCCCTTTGCGGGTAAACTTTAATAACAGCTCTATAGAGGATATAACCAGGAAATGGGACTTTGGTGATGCCAGTTTTGATACTTCAGCAAATCCGGTTCATCTTTACAAAACTCCCGGCGTTTATAATGTTAAGCTGTTTGTAAGCAATGGCACATGCAGTTACACTACTGCTTTAACAGAAAATGTGATACAAGAAAAAGGGGTGATACAAATTTCTGCTTCCACAACGTGCCGCAACACGAAAGTCAACTTAAATGTTGTTAATGTAAACAGAAGTAATATAGCAACTACCGTATGGAATTTAGGTAATGGCAGTTCACAGACCGTGGGGGGTACATTATCCTCTTATAGCTATAATATAAATGGTACATATAATATATCGGCTGTTCTGACAGATATATTAGGGTGTTTTGATACCTTGAACACAATACAAAAAATAATAATCTACGGACCAACAGCAAGAGTCAGGGCTGTTGAAACAGGCGGGTGTGAAAAAAGTACCATACACTTTATTGATTCATCTTCAACCGATGGCCTGCATGCTTTAGCCGGCTGGACCTTTAATTATAAGGATAACAATACAGTTAAGTATTTAAACGGCCCATTTTCGCACAATTACCAGGATACTGGTTTATACAGCGCAATTATGACAGTTACTGACAGTTATGGCTGCAGGGACAGCGTGCAGGCAAACGCTGTGCACATTACGCGGCCCTATGCAACATTTACACTGTCAGATACCCTGGTATGCCCCGGCAAACAGGTATCGTTCAACAATACTACAGTTGGTGTTGGCCTGCAATATAACTGGGTATTGGGCGATGGTAGCCAAACAACTGCTGCCAGCCCATCACACTTGTATACTGTGCAGGGTATATATACACCGGCATTGTTTGTTACAGATATAAATAATTGTAAAGATTCTGTATCAATACTGCAGGGTGTTCACGTATTTACACCATCTGCAAAATTTTTAATGAGTGATTCGTTTTCGGCCTGCCCCCCTTTGTCAATCAACTTTGGTAACCATTCCCAGAACTATGTTTCTTATCTGTGGAATTTTGGAGATGGCAATACATCCAATGTTTTATCTCCCGCGCACAGCTATACGTATCCCGGCATTTACCCCGTAAAACTTGTATTAAATGGTAATGGGGCCTGTATGGATTCTGCTATCAGGATGGTTACTATTAAAGGGCCAACAGGCACACTGCAATATGCGAAGAAACCGGTATGTTATCCTTATGCCCAGCAATTTGCAGTTACTTCACAAAATGCAGTTCAATATGTATGGGATTACAGCGACGGAAACACAAACATAACTAACACTGATACATCCAGCCACACCTATAAGCCCGGCTTTTACCTGCCCCGGATAATACTGGTGGACGCCGCCGGTTGTAAAGTACCTGTGAAGGGAGCAGATACACTGAAAGTATATGGGTTGACTGCAAAAGCCTCTGTGAATAGTTATTTATTGTGCGATTCAGGGCAAATTACTGCTGCAGATTCATCAGTAACAAATGATATAGTTACTAACCGCCAATGGATGTTTGGGGATAATACCACAGGCAGCAATATATCGGTTACCCATAATTATACCGCAACGGGAACATACACCGTTAAACTTGCAGTTTCAACACTAAACGGCTGCTCTGACACTGCAACAGTTGCGAGGGCAGTGAAGGTTGTTCAAAGCCCTGTTATAAATATTGCGTCTGATACATCGTTTTGTGTGCCTGCCAATGTTTCGTTACAGGCAAAAGTTATAAGGGCCGATACATCGGTACTGGTATGGAACTGGAACCTGGGTAATGGAATTTCATCAGCAGATCAAAACCCCTCCAGTATACTTTTTTCAAATGCCGGCAACTATCCCGTTAGTGTAACAGCCAAAAACAGCAGCGGCTGTTCAGGGTCTTATTCATCAGTGCTGGCAGTACACTCTTTGCCAAACGTAAAAACAGGAAATGATACAACAATTTGCAGGTCGTCTGTTCTTGGCCTGCAGGCAACGGGTGCTGTTGCTTATACCTGGACGAACGCCCAGGGCATTAGCTGCACAGCCTGCAGCAGCCCGCTTGTAAGCCCTGACAGTACTAAAATGTACAGTGTTACAGGCAAAGATGCATATGGCTGTTCATCCAGCGACTCTATACTTATCAATGTAAGCCAGCCTGTACGCGTATCCGTATCCAATAGCGACACGCTTTGTAATGGTGAAACAAGGCAACTGGCTGCTTCAGGCGCCCAAACTTATCAGTGGTTCCCTGCTGTTTATTTAAGTGATGCATCTGCAGCCCAGCCAACTTTTTTTGCATCAAAAGATACCGCTATTACTTATAAGGTTATAGGGTATGCTGAAAAGAAATGCTTTGCGGATACTGCAACCGTTAAGGTAAAAGTGTATCCCATTCCGCAAATGCAGGTATTGCAGAACAGTATTACCGTAAATTCAGGAAGATCAGTTCAGTTAAGCACTATAAATTCTGTTGATGTAACCAAATGGAAATGGTCACCACAGTTGTGGATAAATAACCCCAACTCTGCAAATCCCATAGCTCAGCCAAGGGAAAGTATAACATACACAGTTGTGGCCGCAAATGACGGTGCTTGTGTTACAAGGGCACAGATCAGCGTTACTGTAATATGTAATGGAACTAATATATTTGTGCCTAATACGTTTTCTCCCAACGGCGATGGGGTTAACGATGTATTTTATGCCAGGGGAACAGGTTTATACAATATAAAGTCATTCAGGGTGTTTAACCGGTGGGGGCAGCTTGTTTTTGAACGTTTGAATACGGGCGCAAATAATCCTGCTGAGGGGTGGGATGGAACTTTTAAAGGCCAAAAGCAGCAATCTGACGTATATGTTTATATAATTGAAGTATTATGCAATAACAATACAATAGTACCCGTTAAGGGAAATATTACTCTGGTAAAGTAAAACGAATATAATTTACCGGTTGACGAGGTGGTTTTTTGCAATGAATTAAAGTTTTTTGGGTATTTGTGATTTTTCACGTGGATTAATTTTGAAAAAATAGGTTATTTACACAATAATAATTTGAAAATTATTTTTTTTGGCTTTTTTTTTGCTATTTTCAAGTCCATCATTTAAGCCCAATTAATCTTTTGAAAAACATGTTAACCCATCGTTTAACTGGTATATTATTTATTTTACTAATATGTCCCGCCATAGCTTTTGCACAGCTAAAGGCAGATTTTACTTCTTCCGTAACAGCAGGCTGTACACCTTTGGTTGTACAGTTCCAGGATGCTTCTGCAGGTACTCCGTCACAGTGGTCATGGGATCTTGGAAACGGTAATACTTCCGCACAACAAAATCCCGGTGCGCTTTATACCGCTCCCGGATCATACACCATTAAACTTACAGTAAAAAATGCCGGGGGGGCGGATTCTGTTACAAAGGTTAATTATATAACTGTTTACGCACAACCTGTTGTTGATTTTAGCATAGCCCCTACTTCGGGCTGTGCTCCTGTATCTGTACAGTTTACTGATAAAAGTAACCCCGGTTCAGGTACATCGTCCCAATGGACATGGGATTTTGGTGACGGGCAATTATCAAGCGATCAAAATCCTTTGCATATTTATACAACGATTGATACTTTTAGTGTCAGCCTTAATGTAACCAATAGTTTTGGATGCTCAAATTTTTTGCAAAAATCAGCAGCAGTAGTTGTTAATGGTATTACTAATCCCGGTTTTGATTATACATATACCAATGCATGTTCGCCGCCTACAAAAGTAACATTCAGCAATTCAACTGCCTCCAACGCAAACATAAGTTATCAATGGTTTTTTGGAGACGGGAATGCATCAAGCCAGCAAAGCCCTGTTTATACTTATACTGCAAATGGTAAATATACTGTTCAGTTAATCGCCAGCACAGACAACGGTTGTTCAGATACTGTATCAAAAGTTATTTCTATCGGCACAGTATCTCCTGACTTTACCATACCACAGGGGGCTTGTGTTGGTAAAAGGATTTTTCTTGCTGACAGTTCTTCTCCAACACCTGTGAATGTTAACTGGGATTTTGGGGACGGAAAAACAGGCGTGGGCCTTAACACCAATCATATTTATACAGCCGCAGGCAATTATAATATAAAATACGTTGCTAATTTCGGAAGTTGCTCAGACAGTATAACTAAAGCAATTGCTGTCACCGACAAGCCGTCCGCCAGTTTTACATCGACCGGTAATAAAAGCACCTGTAGCATCCCCCAGCTTATACAATTTCAAAATACTTCTGCCAATGGAGTAAATTATATGTGGAATTTTGGGGATGGCATCAAATCCACAACTGCGAACCCATCACATAATTATACAAAAGCAGGATTTTATGATGTTACATTGGTCGCCTTTAATTCAAATGGATGCAGTGACACTATTGTTATGCCTCGTTATATAGAGCTTGGGCCGCCTGTTATTGACAGTATTTTAAATGCACCCTTTCCAGGGTGTGTTCCGCAAACTGTAAACTTTCAGGCTGCAATTTCTTCAGGTGACCCAATAGCCACATATAGCTGGACTTTTGGCGATGGTGGCACATCCATCAGCGGTTCACCTTCCTATACATACGCCAAACCAGGCACTTACAACGTTAATTTAAAAGTTGTAACTACTTCCGGTTGTTCAAGCAAAGCAACATTCAACCGGGTGGTAATGGTGGGTAACAAGCCTATAGCTAATTTTATAACTTCGTCAACAAACAGCTGTGCGTCGTCCCTCATACAATTTACTGATAAATCAACTGGAAATGTAACAAACTGGCATTGGGATTTTGGCGACAACACCATCAGTTCAAGTAAAAACCCCAGCCATTTGTATGCTGATACAGGCTATTTTACTATTATGCTTACTGTGGAAAGCAATGGCTGTGCAAGCACCAAACAATTGATTAACTATGTTTATATAAATCCACCGGTTGCCAAGTTTAGTTATACATATAAATGCTCCTCTCAGCTTAGCAGGACATTTATCAGTAATTCAACAGGAGCAAAAACGTGGGCGTGGGATTTTGGGGACGGGCAGACATCAAATTCAAATAACCCCACACATACTTACAGCAGTGGGGGCACCTATATAATTAAATTAAAGGTAACTAATAATACATGTGCTGATTCAACATCCGACACTTTGAACGTGTTAAATCAAACTATTTCAGTTACAGTAACACCCCAGGTTACGTGTAAATTTGATTCAGTAGTGCTTAAAGCGGTAAATTACAATACTGCTTCTATAAGTTCTTTCTATTGGAATTATGGTGATGGATATAATTCTGGTTTCCCCGGAATGCCCACAGAGGTGCATAAATACAAAACTGCCGGTACATACAGCCCGCAGCTAATTATAAAAGACGTTGTTGGTTGCAGGGACACGGTAACTAAACCAGGCTTTCAAATTAAAATTTTTGGGCCAACGGCGGCTTTCAGCAATCAAACCGGCACTTGTATAAATAAGCCACTTAAGTTTAATGATTCATCGTATTCCGATGGTTCTCATCCTATTCAAAAATGGATATGGGATTATGGGGATAAAAATATTGATTCGACAGATACTCCTCCGTTTCAACATACTTACTCATTCCCTAATATATACAGCGTAAAACTGAAAGTGCTTGATTCATACGGTTGTGTTGACAGTATTTTTAAATCCGCAATTGATACCATCACCTACCCTATAGCTTTATTTTCGGCACTTGACTCTGTACGCTGTACCAATTCCACAACCACTTTTATAGATTCATCACAAGGCCTTGCATTGCAATGTGCATGGGATTTTGGAGATGGCAACACATCTAGCCAGTTTGCACCCCAGCATTTATATGCAAATGCGGGGTCTTATACAGTTTCATTGAAAATTACAGATGAATTTGGTTGTACGGATTCAATCAGCAAAAACAAATACATAAGCATAGCAAACCCCAAAGCTTCGTTTACATTAGATAAAAACTCAGCTACATGCCCCCCATTAATAATCCATCCTGTAAGTACTTCTTCAAATTATTCTTTTATCACGTGGGAGTTTGGTGATGGTAATTCATCAAACCAGCAAACCCCTGTGCATTATTATACAATTCCGGGTAATTACACCCTTCAGTTAATAGCGCAGGGGCATGGCAATTGTTTTGATACTACCAAAGCTGTAACTGTTACCCTAACAGGCCCTACAGGCAATTTTAATTACACACCTGATAAAATATGTACCCCTGACTCTGTTGCGTTTACGGCACAGGGCACCAATGTAACCGGCTATAATTGGGCTTTTGGCGATGGCACTATTGAAACCACAACAAAACCCGCAATAAAATACGCGTATCAAACAGCGGGCGTTTATCTTCCAAAATTAATACTTGTTGATGCATCCGGTTGCCAGGTGCCGATAACCGGTGCAGACTCCATAAAAGTATTTAGCATAGTGCCAAAATTCGGGGCATTAACTGCCCCCGGCTGCGATTCTGCCCTTGTTAATTTTACAGACTCTTCACAAATACTTGTTGATACCCTTCAGTCATACTTATGGACTTTTGGCGATGGCACCACATCATCACTTACCAACCCATCCCATTACTATTTTAATACAGCAACAGAAAATGTGTCGTTAAAAATAACCGGCAATAATTGTACAGATGTTTATACGCTTCCTGTTAATGTGATCGTACATCAATCGCCTGTTGTAAGCGGTACGATACCTGCATCGGTTTGCGTAAATTCCGGGGCTAATTTCAGCGCCACCAACAGTTCAGTACCACCGGGCACCATAAGCTGGCTCTGGCAGTTTGGCAATGGTGCATCATCCTCTGCACAGGATACCTCATATACTTATACTGTAAGTAATACATATACTGTTTCAGTAACAGCAACAAATGAATTTGGCTGTACTGACAGTGCACAGGGCAATATTACTGTGCAGCCATTTCCCGGTGTGGATGCCGGCGCAGATTCTACTATTTGCTTAGGGCAAACTGTTACCCTGCAGCCTACGGGCGCCATTACCTATAGCTGGACCAGCGACCCCAGTTTAAGCTGCAGTAATTGTACAAACCCTGTTGCTTCGCCAGATTCAACTACCCGTTACTATGTCAGCGGTACAGGCCCTGGCGGATGCGCATCAACAGATTCTGTCTTGATATCCGTAAATCGCCCGATCACTATTTCCCTTACCCCGGTTGATTCGTTGTGTTTGGGTGGCTCGATCCAGCTTAATGCATCGGGCGCAGAAGTGTACAACTGGCAACCATCAACGGGGTTAAGCAGCACTACCATCCCCAACCCGGTTGCATCACCAGGTACCACTACTGCCTATACGGTAACCGGCTCCGACACTAAAAATTGTTTTTCCGCCATGGCAACAGCGCAGGTAAACGTATATCCAAATCCTACGGTTAATTTAATTGATAGTGTTGTTACCATTACAGTAGGATCAACCTACGTACCGGCTTCAACAGTATCGGCCGATGTTACACAATGGTTGTGGACACCTTTTGCAGGGTTAAGCTGTAATACTTGTGCGCAGCCCACCGCATCCCCGGTACAAACAACCACTTACCAGGAAAAAGTGACTAATCAATTTGGCTGCAGTGCTGCTGATAACGTTACTGTGCGTGTTGTATGCAATCAAAAGTCTTTATATATACCCAATACGTTTTCACCTAATGGAGACGGGATGAACGACTATTTTTATCCGAGGGGGGTAGGTCTGTATTCTATAAGGTCTATGCGCATATTTAACCGCTGGGGGCAGGTTGTTTTTGAGAGGGTAAATTTTGCGGCCAATGATGTGAGCAATGCATGGGATGGCAAATTTAACGGGAAACCGCAGCCGGCAGACGTGTATGTTTATGCTATAGAAATTATTTGTGACAATGGCACTGTGCTTACAACAAAAGGGGATATAACCCTGTTGCGTTAAATTTATTTTAAGTGTTTTATAATGAAAATTGAAAGGTAAAAATTAACATTAATTAAAATGAATGGCCTATCTTTAGCACCAACAATATCCAATCTCATGAAAAATCTTTTATGCATAAGCATAGTACTGCTTATGTGCAACCTGGCTGCTAATGCCCAGGATCCCCATTTCTCACAATTTTCTGAAGCCCCGTTATTACGCAATCCTGCATTGGCAGGCATTTTTGAAGGCGATATTCGCCTGCAGGGTGTTTATCGCAGCCAGTGGGGTAGTGTAACTGTGCCTTATCAAACAGGGTCATTCAACGGGGAATTCAAACAACCCGTTGGCGGAGGAAATGACTATCTTACTTTGGGTTTTGAAGTATTGTACGACAGGGCAGGTACCACTAATTTTACTACTACCAATATACTGCCCGCTATCAACTATCATAAGTCACTTAGCGGAGATAAAAACAAATACCTGTCCCTCGGATTTATGGGCGGGTATGTACAAAGAAATTTAGACAGAACTAAAATTACCACCAATAACCAATTTGACGGAAATGGATATAATCCGGCCTTGGCTGACGGCGAAGCGCTTACCCAGTTTAATTATCATTATTGGGACGGAAGTGTAGGTTTGTCATTTAATTCATCAATTGCCGGCAGTTCAACTGATAACTATTATATTGGCATAGCCTATCACCATTTTAACAGGCCAAGAAATTCTTTTTATGTTAACCCGCCTGTAGAGTTAAACCCTAAACTTGTTTTGTCTGCCGGTTTTAAATTTGGTTTGGACGAACCTTCTTATATATCCCTTGAGGGCGACTTTAGCAACCAGGGCAGTTATTCTGAGGCGATAGCCGGGGCTATGTATTCATATAAGATCGGCGAGGATCTTGATAAGCCATCATACGTTATACATTTTGGCGGTTACCTGCGCTGGAAAGATGCATTCATACCTGTTGTTAAAGTAGACTACGACCCTTTTTCTCTTGGGTTTAGCTACGATGCCAATATATCTGAATTAAAAACGGTAAGCCAAAGCCAGGGCGGGTTTGAATTATCCGTAACCTACACAGGGTTTACCAACAGGGGAAACACTACAAAAAATGCGGTGCTTTGCCCAAGGTTTTAATAATGATATTTTTGCTTAGGTTTTATTTATTACTCATTCAATTTATACAATTCGGTTAATTTTACATTTGAAAAAAAATCAGGATGAACATTGCAGCAGGCCAGGCGGCCCCGGATTTTACTTTATATGATACCGGCAAAAACAAGATATCACTTCATGATCTAAAAGGGCAAAATGTAGTATTGCTGTTTTTCCCCCTCGCTTTTACGGGTGTTTGTACTAAGGAATTGTGCAGTGTAAGGGATAATATTTCGCTTTACAATAACGCCAATGCAACTGTACTTGGTATATCCGTAGATTCCCTGTATGTACTGAACAAATTTAAAGACGAGCAGGCCCTGAATTTTACTTTACTAAGCGATTTTAACAAATCAGCTTCAGCCGCCTATAATGTGCTGTATGATGTATTCCCGGCTTTTGAAATGCAGGGGGTAAGCAAACGCGCAGTTTTTGTAATTGATAAGGAGGGGGTTATAAAGTATGCCGAGGTTTGTGCAGTTCCAGCAGATTTACCGGACTTTGATGCTATACAGGCAACCCTTGCTGCCTTAAATTGAGTTTACTTTTTTTAAAGCATTGGTAATTGTTTGGAAAAGGCAGGATTTTTGAGTATCTTTATTACAGAATTATCTAAAGTTTATTTTAAGAATGAAGGGAATTATACACAAACTTTACTTTTATCGTAAAAAGCTCGGCCTCATAATGGTCTTGGTTTTAGCGGGTTGTTTTGTGTATGCGGAAGGCGGCCCCGATGCCTTTTTTGATAGCCAGGTTAAAGTGGTTAAGTTCTATCCAAACCCCGCTACATCATATATAAACTTTGAATTTTCAAATGACGTTGACAAGAACTATGTTCTTCAAATTTACTCTTTCGTAGGTAAAAAAATGTCTGAGCTTCCCGTTTCTTCAAATAAGATCAGCCTTACATTGAGCAACGATTTTTCCCGCGGCATTTATCTTTTCAGGCTGGTTGACAAATCTGGTAAAGTTGTAGAAACCGGTAAATTCCAGGTAATAAAGTAGGTTGAATGTCCCTTATCCAGAAGGATTACTAAAGTTTATTAACTGTGCCTTTTCAAAGCTTGCGGTTCTCGTTTGTCAATTTTCGCGTTTTACTTTTGCCTTTTCACTTCAGGAACTCACTTCTACGATCAAAAATTTAAGATAATTGGTATTTTCTAACCCCCATATAATGGGATGATCGCTTGCCTGCGCCCTAAAAGTAACCTGCCTTATTTTTTTCTTCGCATCGCGGGCGGCCATCTCAATCGTTTGCATAAACAACTCAGGCGATACAAGGTTGGTACAACTGCTGGTTACCAAAAATCCCCCGTTTTTCACCAGTTTTATTCCGCGCAGGTTTATCTCCTTGTAACCTGTAATTGCTTTATCAATGTTTTCCCGGCTTTTTGTAAACGCAGGCGGGTCAAGCATAACAACGTCGTACTGCCTTCCGTCTTTAGCCCATCCTTTTAAAACATCAAACGCATTCATTTCTTCAAACCTGCATATATCGCTTAACCCGTTCAGCTCAGCATTCCGGTTAGCCTGCTGCACCGCGCTTTCTGAAATATCAATGCCCAATACATTTTTAGCGCCATAGTGCGCTGCATGTATTTCGAAGGTGCCGGTATAGGTAAAAGCGCCTAAAACGTCAGCATCTTTTACAATATGCTTTATAGCACGGCGGTTATCCTGCTGATCTAAAAAATAACCGGTTTTCTGTCCATCCTTCAAATCAGCATAAAACTTTAATCCATTTTCATTGATGATTATGGTAGTATCAAATGGCTCCGATAAAAACCCTTTTTGCTGTTGCAGGCCTTCCAGTTCTCTTACCGGTACATCATTACGCTCATAAATACCCCTTGGACTGAAAATTTTTTGCAAAGCTTTTACTATTGCAGGCTTCCAAATATCCATGCCAAGCGACAGGGTTTGTACAACAAAATAATCGTTGAATTTATCAATGATCAACGCCGGCAAATAATCAGCTTCGCCAAATACCAACCTGCAATTTTCAGTATAACCGGTTTTTTGCCTGTAACGCCACGCTTCCTGTATTCTTCTTTCAAAAAAGGCATCATTAATTTCTTCCCTTTTACGCGTAAGTAACCGTACAGTAATTTGAGATTGCGGATTGATATATCCACGCCCGGCAAAGCTGCCGTCTCCATAAAATACATCGGCAATTCCACCGGCATGTACTTCGCCGGCAATTCTTTCAATTTCATTTCCAAATATCCAGGGATGGCCGTTAGCTATGCGTTGCGATATCCTTTTCTTAAGGTAAACATTCATAAGGCAAAGATACACGGAAGACAAAAGATCAGAATTCAAATCCTAAATCCCATAAAACCTGAACCAAATAACAGGAACAAATGGCATACCGGGTAACTGCCAATTTTTCCCTTATCTTGCCTTGGCAAATTATTTGAGCCTGTTAATAGCTAACTAAAACAAAGTATGAAACATACAGATTTTGATAAAAAAGCGCAGGATAATACGGAAGATATGTCTGATTTAAACATTACGACTGACGAAAATGCAGCGGGTACCAGTTTTTTAGATGAACCATTGGAAGATGAAAGTGAAATAGAAAAATTAAATGCACAACTGGCTGAGCAAAAAGATAAATACCTGCGCCTGTTAGCAGAATTTGATAATTTTAAACGCCGTACTGCTAAGGAAAGCCTTGAAATAAGGCAAACAGCCGCCAGGGATGTAATAACAGCATTACTGGACGTACTTGATGATTGTGACCGCGCTGAAAAACAATTGCAGAAAACGGATGACGTTGCACAGATAAAAGAAGGGATTCAGCTTGTTTTTGACAAACTGCGCAAAACAATGCAAGCCAAAGGCTTAAAGGCCATGGAAAGCATTAATACACCCTTTGATGTAGAAAAACATGAAGCAATAACTGAAATTACTGCGCCAAATGAAACGTTAAAAGGCAAGGTACTGGATGAAGTACAGAAGGGCTATTATTTGAATGATAAGCTGATACGTTTTGCAAAGGTGGTTGTAGGAAAATAAAGTTAAACTTATAAGATATTCAATTCAACTAAAAAAACACCCTTGGGAGGTGTATAAATAAAACTCCCCCTTTGAGGGCAGTGGTATGAAAAGAGATTATTACGAGATATTGGGAGTATCAAAAACAGCAACTGCCGAGGAGATAAAGAAAGCTTACCGTAAGGTAGCCATGCAATATCACCCTGACCGTAATCCCGGAGATAAGGCCGCTGAAGAAAAATTTAAAGAGGCTGCAGAATCATACGAGATATTAAGCGATGCTGATAAACGCGCGAAATATGATCGTTTTGGTCACCAGGCTTTTGCACCGGGTTCAGGCGGTTTTAGTGGCGGCAACGGCAATATGGAAGACATATTCAGCCAGTTTGGGGATATTTTTGGCGATGATGTTTTTGGAAGCTTTTTTGGCGGAGGCAACAGGCGCGGCGGAGGCGGTGGCGGCAGGGCAAGAGGTGTACGGGGCAGCAACCTGCGTGTTAAAATAAAGCTTACCTACGAGGAAATTGCAAAGGGCGTAACTAAAAATATTAAGGTTAAAAAATATGTAAGCTGTAATACCTGCAACGGCAGCGGGGCTAAAGATAAGGGCAGCGTACAAACCTGCCATACCTGCGGGGGCAGTGGCCAGGTTAGAAAAGTAACCAATACTTTTCTTGGGCAAATGCAAACAGTGACAACCTGCCCCACCTGTAACGGGGAGGGTACTACCATAACTGCGAAATGCCCCAACTGTAAAGGAGAAGGCAGGGTATATGGCGAAGAAACAGTAAGCGTTGATATACCGGCAGGCGTACAGGAAGGCATGCAGCTAAGTGTTGGCGGAAAAGGTAATATGGGTGAACGTGGTGGCCCCCCCGGCGACCTGATTATTTTGATTGAAGAAGAACAGCATAAGGAATTGCAGCGCGATGGACTGAATGTTGCTTTTGAACTTCACCTTTCATTTCCCGAAGCCGCCTTTGGTATTAATGTAGAAGTACCTACCATTGACGGAAGGGCAAAAATTAAAATACCGGCGGGTACCCAAAGCGGCAAAATTTTCCGTTTAAAGGGCAAAGGTTTTCCTGAAGTAAACGGTTATAACAGGGGCGACCAACTGATACATGTAAACACCTGGACACCTCAAAACCTTACTGATGAAGAGAAAGAGATGCTGGAGAAACTTAATGAAAGCCCTAATTTTAAACCACAACCTACCAAAAATGATAAAAGCTTTTTTGATAAGGTGAAAGAGGTGTTTTCATAAATCAATTTGATGAACTAAATAACAAAAGAGGCGAAAGCCTCTTTTGTGTTTTACAGGCATACATATATAACCAGAAGTGTAGAATTTTATTTACAGAAGACCTTTTTAAGCCATCTTCTACAATAGCTTGAAAACTGGCAAAGTTTTGGTGCTGTTAAAGCCATAATAGCTAAAACAAATTCAAAACTTTTAATTATGAGCTTAAAAACATTTGTAAACGGAGTTGCAGTAGGCCTTATACTGGGTGTATTATTTGCACCTGACAGAGGCGATGAAACCAGGAAAAAAATTGCCAAAAAGGCGTGCGATATAAAAGATTCCGTGACGGATAAGTATAACGATATCGCTGATACAATAGCGGATAAATACAGCAATATTAAAAGTAAGGCAAATGAGTGGATGGGCAAAGCCGAAGATGCCGGGGAAGGAGCATATGATGCTGCAAAAAATGAAACAACGAATATGTTTGAATAACAACAGAGCCATCATATAACCATAAGAAAAAACGGTCTTGCTTAATAAATGATGCAGGACTGTTTTCTTTTACACGGGTGCTTGTATTGGTGCAGGCTCTTCGCTTTGGTGATGATCATTCATAAAAAAACTTAAAGCGCCTGTTGGGCATTTTTTAACCTGGTCAATAATTTGTTCGCTTGTTGCACCCTGCATATTTATCCAAGGCTTTTGGTGCAGGTTAAAAACTTTTGGGAGCTGAGTAACACAGCGGCCCGAATGTTTACATACCTCCGGTTTCCAAACTACTGTTACATCCCCATTTGAATATTTTATCTCCTTCTCTGTCTCACTGTCGTTATAGGCAAAGGTTCTCACTATAATTTCGCCCTGTAATATTTTTGAAACAGGGCAGGCCATGGCTATCTCTGTCAGCTTTTCGCGTTGCTCATCTGTTACCTTCTGCAGAAAATTTATATCCCGGTCAATCACGGTTATAACCTTCTCATCTTTTTTTGTTTGGTACATATTTGCCTGGATACCAATATTGGCAATATCCCATCCCTTCCTGTCAATGTACATGCGCAGTGTTACCAGTGTACAGGTTGCAAGGGATGAAAGCAATAAGGTATAAGGATCAGGCCCCGAATCTTCACCGCCGGATTTAACAGGCTCATCGGCAATAAATCTTCCGTTGCGCCACTCAATAGTGCATGCATATTTTTTTGTACCGATGCTGCCCGCAACAGGTTTTTCGAGCATATAGTTCATAAGCATGATGAGCCTTTTAATTTAGTAAATATTAAAGGTTTATAAATGCGCTCTTAACATCCACGCGAGTTTTTCATGCGTTTCCATAAGCCCGGTAATATAATCGCTTGTACCTGCATCGTCATATTTTGAAGCGAACGGGGTTATGTTTTCCCGTATGAAAATAATAACGCTTTCATGATCCTCCAGCAATTCTTTAATAAACCCGGCACTATTATTAGCACTCCCGCTTTTTTCACTAAGATGGGTTAGCTGCAAAAACTCTTTTAAAGTGGCCGGGGCATAGTGACCCAGCATACGTATACGTTCCGCAACACCATCCATTATTTCGTCCAATTCTTCATATTGCGATTCAAAGAAAAGGTGCATGCTATGAAAGTCAGGCCCCTCAACGTTCCAGTGGGCATTACGCGTTTTTGTGTATAAAATAAACTCATCTGCCAGCAGTTTGCCCAGTGCGGTTGAAACAGCAAGCCTGTTGCTGTCAGTAATACCAATACTTGTATTCATATATTTAAGGTTTTATTATAAACAACATTAAAGGTAGGGTAAACTTTTTAGGTATTATTACATAACATAACCGCAAAGATTTTGTTGATATAAATTTTACATTGATCAGAATACTATCATTAAGCAGAACATTATTTACCGCAATTCCCTTTGCGGTTAAAACAATTTCCGCATATTTTCTTCGTTTCAATTCATGCAAAAAGTCTTTTATATGCATACTTCCCGAACCTTGATAACCGCCCTTCTCCCGGCATTACTGCTTTGCACAGCATTGCGTGCCCAAACCAAAAAAGCCGTAAAAACAGATACCGTAAAAACGGCGCCTGTAGAAGTTATAGTGGTAGATTCAAAGAACCAGCCGCGGAAAGGGGAGCAGATCATTTTCCAATCCCAGAAAACCAAAAAAGTCTTTACCGGGCGAACTGATGATGCGGGTAAATTCTCCCTTATGTTACCGGCAGGCCAGGATTATACTGTAAAAATAAAGTCGCTTACCGATACAAGCCAGTATGGAAATTTATCTGTACCAACCCTGGCAGACGACCAATACTTTACAAAGGCACTTGGGGTTGATATTGAATATGAGCCCGCGCGGCTATACACTTTAAATGATGTGCATTTTGATGTTGGCAAAGCTACTATTCAACCGGCATCGTATAAACAGTTGCAGGAACTGTATGATTACCTGCAGTGGAAGGACAGCGTGAAGATTGAGATAGCGGGCCATACCGATAATGCCGGGAATGATAATGATAATCTTAAGCTTTCCTTTCAAAGAGCAGAGGCAGTAAAAGCATGGCTTATAAAAAAAGGTATACAGCCTGGCAGATTAACTGCAAACGGTTATGGCGCCAGCCAGCCTGTTGCAGACAATGCAACAGAAGAAGGACGGAGGAAGAACCGGAGGACAGAGGTAAGGATATTATAAAACTGCCTTTATAAGGGCTTTTTATAAAAGGCGATAACTTCTTTCAGTATAGCATTAACTTTCTTAATCGGTATATTCCGAGTTGGGTCAATTAATAATATTTTCATCCTTGACCGGTTTTCTATTATAAGATCAGGATGGTGAATAAGCTTTCCTTCTACAATACCGATATATGGTTGCTGATATTTTTTATGTACCCATAAATAGCAAAACATTTTTCCATGGTAACAATAAAATGGCATCCCGTATTTCCATGCCTCTGTAATGTTGGTATCCTGCTTCAGAATATAAGCCCTTAAAAATTCAAGGCAGCTTTTTGTGGGCTCATGCTGTTTCAAAAAATAGTTGTCGATCGGGCTAAGCATGTTTGCGTATTGTTGTATAGCCCAAAAATATAATTTTCAGCACATCGATTATGTAATAATTAAAATATACGCTAATAAAAAGGCATGGATAGAAATCCACGCCCGTTTGTTTTTATCCAATATCCGTTGAAACCTATAATGCATAAATCTATTCAATTGTAACAAACGTGTATAGTTCAGTTTTGCTCATTTAACCATCCTGGCTCATTGCATATCTGCTGCAAAGGGTAAATTAGTGTGTTAGTTATCCGTTATTTTCTTAGTTACCGCAGGCGGATGCAATATCGGAACTGTTCACGCAGCCATGTCATATAATTCTTTCATAACATATTTTCATTTACTTAACTTACATATATGAAAAACGATCTGCAGCAACTGTACGGCAACATAGACATCTACCTGTTCGACCAACTGTTAAAAGGCCGCTTTGATAACTGCGCCAAAGTGCTGGATGCCGGATGCGGTGGCGGCAGGAACCTTATTTATTTTCTCCGCAATGGATTTGAAGTATATGGCATAGATCAAAGCCCGCAGGCCATTGAAACAGTAAAGGATATATCAAAAACTTTGGCTCCTGCAAACCCTTTGGAAAATTTTGCAGTATGTTCCATAGAAGAGATGCCTTTTCCAAACGATTATTTCAACCTGGTCATCAGCAGTGCTGTATTTCATTTTGCATACAGCCACACACATTTTGATAAGATGGTGTCGTCTGCCTGGCGCGTGTTAAAGCCCGGTGGCTTTTTGTTTGCAAGACTGGCATCTAACATTGGTATAGAAGAACTTGTTACGCCTGAAGGCGATGGCCGGTACCTGTTACCCGACAGCTCAGAGCGCTTCCTGGTGGATGAAGCAATGTTACTGTCCTATACCCATCAATTGAAAGGCGAATTATACGAGCCCATTAAAACAACCAATGTTCAAAACCTGCGCTGCATGACCACCTGGTGTGTACAGAAAAAGATATAACACGCCCGTCATTTGCGATGCAACGCGGCCAAACACAGGGTAAACATAGGTCAATCACAGGCTGGAACGCGGGTAAAATGAGGGTAAAACACGGGTAAAAGGCGGGTCGGAAAATGACCCCTTCAACAACCCGCGTCCACATTGGGTTTCAGAGGGCGCTCCGTACAAAACCGTACACGCTCAGGGCATATTTTATTTTTTTATTTTTAGCCACGAATTGTTACGAATGGCACGAATCCACACGAATTACTTCATGCAAAATTCCTCCTTCTTTCTTAGCCCCTTAGGCCGCCCGGAAGGGGCGGTGGTATCAATATTTTCAAAGAACTTTACGCTGTTCTGAAACACAGAACAGTAAGCTACAGAGCATTCCATGACTCATCTACAATATAAAAAAAAATTGTGAGAATAAGTGAAAAGTGGGACACTATTCCGTGGGGGAAATGAAAGTTTTTTGGTGGAAATTTTTGACAACTTTTAAAAACTTGTCAAAGCTGACTTTTGTTAGAACTTGTGAAATGGGGACACTATTATTTTGAGAAAATTATCATCAATTCAGGTAAATAAGAATACAATTAATCTTAACCGTTTACCCTGGTTTGGGTACAGTAGCGAAGAGTGAATAAAGGGCATGGAAGTTGTTTAACAATAAGCCTGTGCCTGTAAACAAAGGCGATCAATTATTTACTTTTAAAACAATTGTTATGATGATGGAAAATTATTTTCAGGCAATTACTGCAATGCTGTTCATTATTATTGTGGTGGCCATAGCCGTATATTTTAAAATTTATGCAGACTCAACAAAAAGAACACGCTTAATGCAGGCGCAAATTGACCTTCTTGCCCAGATCGCTTCGGCACAGGGTGTTTCAAGAGATAAAATTGCTGACATCGTAGCTACCGAAAAAGTAGGAACCAAATAAGAAAATGTAAGTATAATATTATTGGCGCCAGTTGTGGCACCTGCGCCGGTGTTGGTACACCTATATATAAATTATTCCACCCATGTTAAACGACCGCCTGTATATGATATGCAAAATATAATTGCCTTTTATTGAAATGCAGGACTCTAATTTTGGGAAAAATTATGGTTGGCTCGGCAACAAAGTGCGATAAATATTTTTGATGATACTAACAATGTCGAGTTTGGAAACCTAATAGAAAATACATTACGTCCGGCGAGAAGAGAAATAAATTTAGTCTTGATTAAGAACATCCTTTATTTTTTCAATAACCTTAAGATAAGCCTCATCTCGATAAAGCCAATGACTGCTAATAATCCACGGTATACCTTGTCCTGAATTATCGAACGGGGCGCCTTGGATATTTGCAATATTAAAGTCTCCCTTTTCATTTAGAGGCTTGTAACCCGCAATATTAAAATCACATGGGCGAAGAAAAATGGGGATTACTTTTTTCCCCTCTTTGATTGCTAATGGTATTTCTTTCTCCCATATATACGATGAATTCATAAAGTCTGCGCTTAAAAGCAAAAGAATGACATCTGCATTCTTTAGTTCAGACATTATTTTAAAATCCCACTCATCGCCTGCATCAATTTGTAAATCATACCACGTTTCAATAAGACTTGAACGCTTTAATGCTGCAAAATGTGCATCCAATTCTGATCTATATTGCGAATCTTTATGACTATACGAAAAAAATATTTTTTTGGGAAGCATTTTGGTTTTGTCCAAAAGGTGATAAAATGTTGCTGGAATAAGGCGGTAATCACCTGAAGTGTTTTTTACCTTGCTTTGGGACTGAGTAATTGCATCTAACAGTTCATTAATTTCGAAAAAGTCAATATTGTTATTGGAAAGGCTTATTTGTTTAATATATGAATTTCCCTTTTCAATTGGATTATTATTATTATTATTGTCAAATAAATTCTCCCCTACCTCGGTCTTTCTGGGAATATTAATCACAGAAAAAAAATAAAAATACTCCTTCAAAAGAGTGGCTTTGAACTTTCGTGCATTTGACTCAAAAGAATTTATTTTAGACTGAATGTATATATACACTCTTTGTGACCTTTCAAAATATTTTTTTGACGTCTCTTTTATTTCGATTCCCTGTGAATCGATGCTAATCATGCAGTGACAATCACCTTCATCAAAAATTGCCCCATATTTCCAAAGTATTGAGTTTGGCTTGTCCTTCAGATAACGTGTGATAAATGTTGATATCCTCCCAAAAGGTATGTAGTGTTCAAAGTTAATTACTAACGAAACTTGTATAATTTCTTTTAAGTACGATTCATGGGGGTTTTCAGGCAAATATTGGGGTGCTACGTATATGTCTTCGCCATATATATTTCCGCCTGGCTTTTTAAAAATTAATTCTCCAAATTCTAAAACCCTAATCATTAAATCTGCCAATAGTACTCGATCATTTTTTTCAATATCAGCCAATACATAAATTACATGTGGTTTATTAAACTCGCCTTGGTTTAAAGCTTTAATATTGGCAGATAATATTTTATATATATGATTGGAAAACGATTCTGGGTCTGTAAAAATATAATCTTTAAGAATTTTGTCTTCCTTGAACCAAACTAAATCACCACATTTTGACAAATAATCCAGAGCGTTGTATAATATATCTAAGTCTTTTATATTAAATCTCTCCGCAGCCTGACTATAAAATTCATCTAAGGATAAAATGAATTTCTTTTTGACTTCGGGTAACCAATATGCTCTAATGTTTGCAGTAACTTGAGTAATTTTAGTTTTACCAGCTAATTCAAATATTTTTTCTGTAAGAGAATAGTAAAAATAGTCCCATACCTTTTCCCATTTTTCGGTCTTATTTTTATTTTCGATACTTAGAAAAAATATTCCTTCCCGATCATATGGATACAAATTTGCAATTTCTTCACTTGGTAGTTCTTTTGTTAGATCTTTTATATCGGCCTTATTTTGCAACAGCCAAATTGCAAAATCTCTAGTCTCTTTTTTTTCATAGCCTTCGGAAATATTTGTTTGAAGTATATAATCAATGTTTCCTAGCCAGTAATTTTTTGAAAAAAACTGTGATTGATCTATCGAATCATCTACTAAGTTTGGATGCCAAACTATCACAAATAAGCTTTTATCGCTTAAAAATAAATTGTGCGTTGCATGATAATAGTCTTGTCCACCGAAATCAAATATATTTACCTCAATTACAGCCTTTTTATTTTTAAGAGACCATTTCCATAATTTTATCCCATGAGTACTTTTATGTGCTCGAACTTTCCCAGTCGACAATTTTTGGGCCAATGAGGTTTTCCCAGTGGAGGTGTTGCCCAAAAGTATCATTTTTATAACAGTGCTTTCAACCAATTTGGTGCTAGGAGAGAAGTAGCCCCGTAACGACTTTATATTGTTTAAGAATTCTGCAGGTATGGTTTTTGTATTATTTTGCGAGGCTTTCAGATGTTGCAATAAAGGCAGCTCTGTAACAATTTTTTGAACCCCAAAATCGGTAATTTGATTAAGTGTAATATCAAGAACTTTTAATTGATTAAGGCTATTTGCAATCATTTCTGCACCGTCATATTCAATTCTATTTCTTGAAACTTTTAAGTCTTTTAAAAGGACCATATTTTCAGATAGGGCTTTTACACCAATGTCTCCAATAAAATTGTAAGAAAGATTTAACTTAGTGAGTTGCTTTAAATTATTCGCAATTTCTGTTGCTCCAATGTGCGAAACATAATTGAGTGCACAAGAAAATATTAATAATTTGTTTAGATTTATGCCAATTAGGCTTACGCCTGAATCTCCTATAGTATTAGAACTAATATTTAATTCTCTAAGGTTAGTTAGCTTTTGTGCTATAGTTCTCGCTCCTAAATCTAAAATGTTATTATCTGAAATATCAAGTTTTATTAGCTCTTCTAGATTTTCAGCAATAGCTATCGCACCGTTTGAGCCTACATAATTATTGGAGATATTTAAGGCAATTAGATTTTTTAGATTTTCAGCAATTACAGCCGCCCCAACTTCACTGATTTCGTTGAAACTAATATTCAATATCGTGACAACGCTAATTGATTTTACAATTAAAGTAACGTCTTCATCCTTCAATTTGAGGCTGGCCAAATCAAGTTCTTCAAACATGTTTTTTGACCATACATCTATTCGATTCCGAACTTCCTTATTTATCATACAAATATACTGGAGCGTAAGAAAGCTCAACTCTCCATAATTTTTTTTAATAGGCAACTATCATGCGTATAGTACTTTTGACAGGTCCAATTTATATGGTAAATTACAAATAAAGCATTGTAAATGCTTAATATTTTGTGTTGGATGAAAGTCACATCAATAGAATATTCGCAACCTCTGCTAATTCAAATAGCCCCTGAGGCACACGCAATCATAGGTAAACTCATTTTTTTGCAGATATATACTATTTTGAGCCGAGGACCCAATTTTGCAAAACAAATTGTTTCCTAAACAAAAAAAGAAGGGCCACTTCCCGCCCTTCTTTTTTTTAAATATTGTAAACCGCCCTCTTATCAATCAAGTACTACCCTGTGTAAAATGGGTACTTCCCGTTTATCGGAGGAGATGAACTGCAGCATGTAAACTCCGCGTGCAAGCCTGCTTACATCCACGTTGATAGAACCTTTTATTACTTGTTCTATAAGTGTTTTCCCGCTCATGTCAACCAGTTTCATTACGTATGTTCTTCCTGTTATATCAGGCGCCTGTATGCCGATAGAATTATGCGCCGGGTTAGGATATACTGCCGTTATCAGCTTCTTGCCCAAAAGGTGTGAACCGCAGGGAGATACCGATTCGCCGACCGTTGACCCGTCTGTAAGATTGTTATAGCCCGCATCAGTTAACGCCACATGCAGCCCGTAGCCAGTATAGCTGGTAAGGTTAGTATAATCAAGATTAAATATGTCGTTGGGCAATACGCTTGTTCCGTAAAATGTTGAGGGCGAAGTGCCTGGCGCAGGCGTAAACGTCCATGGTGTAGTAATAACAATGGTGGACGGCAGCACATTAAATGCCATACGTGATTGTACCTCCCATTGAATGGCCTTGGTGGTGCCCGAGCAGGCATCATGTGTTTCTACCAGTTTAAAAGGTATGCCCAGGCTGGCATACACCCTTGACCTGCTGGTAGCTATTTGAACGCCATTAGCAAGCGTTATGGCCCCGTATATGGTTACATACCCTTCAGTGGAAACACCTACATAGGTAGCTGTACTGTCCTGCTTGGAAAAGGTTACCGCTGCAGTTGGCGTTGAAGGGTCTGCCGTAAACGACCAATGAACTGTAAAGCTATCGAAAAGGGCCGGCCCCTCAATACTTAACAGCGCGGCCGAATTGGTGCTTACATATTGGTTGGGTGTTGTATATGGCTTGCCGTTAATATCTATATAAAACCCTGCTACAGGGAAAGGTACCGGCTTGGGGTTTGCTTTGCTAAAGGTTGACCCATACAACGAATCAATGTACACGGCATTATTAACAATACTTCCACCGCTTTTTGTGGGTATCAGCACAAAAGGGCCGCCGTGGGCGTTTATGATAATGGCGTTATTTTTTATCAGCCTTAAAAAATTGCCGGTATAACTAAGCACAGCTGCGGCGCCGGGCCAGCTATCCTTAAACAGCCAGTTTGTTGAGGAACCCGTAGTGCTCCAGCCAAATAATACATAGCAATGGGGAGTAACACCATGAAAATAAGTGACTCCGTTCGGCTCATCAAAATTCATAAGTATCGGGCCGTAATTCAGCAGCATTCTTTTAAGCCTGGTTATGCTGTCGAGGGTGCTGTACATGGAAAAGTCAAACAACTGGTACCCTGCTATGTGAAAGATGCGGGGTGGTTTGCTTGTTGAATCAAAAACAGGGTGCGGTGCAGCACATGGAAAATTGGGCGATTGCCCTAAATAGGTTGCAAAATATGGCGCTCCAATAGGGTCCGTGTCTGTTACCGTATTGCCATATTTTAAATTGACTGAATCAACAATGCCGGTGGTGTCAATAAAATCAAGCGCATTAACCGGGCTAATGCCGGGACCGTTTGCAGAAACGCATTTTGAATATAAATGTTGTACAGACATGCCTGTTTGCATACCATATAACATCTGTGTCCAGGCTTCGGCAAGCGCTGCTGTGCCGAAGCAATTGCAGGGGCCCTGTATACGCTGGTCGTCTTTGCTGTTGCCGTAATAAAACCAGCTAAAGGACGAAGGGTACTGGGCAAATACATTTGCTGCGAATAAGCATAGTAAAACAGGCAGGTAGATTTTTTTTCTCATAGCAATCGTTTTGTGATTAAAGGTTTTTGTTAATGTCCTTTATCACCTTACCGGGCATGCAATAAGTTTACAGGAGTACGGGGGGCAAATAAAACAGTTATTGAGAGAAAAGAGGAATACTGCAATCGGTGTAAGGCAATCAAAAGATGGCTAAATATAAAAAATAAATTACAGATGCAGGAAAATATATTCAGGGGCTAAAAGGCCTTGTGTGGCCGGGGCTTGTTCCTGGCTCCTGGAACGTTCAAACTTCCCGAACATTCAAACTCTCAAACATTCAAACTCTCAAACAATCAAACTTCCCGAACAATCAAACTTCCCAAACATTCAAACTCTCAGACGATCAAACCAAAAAACCGGCCGTCCATTAAAAGAATTCGGCCAAGAAGTCTTTTCTATAAATAATTCTGTCAAAAATCCTTACTTTTGCCGCCCTTATTGCGGATGTGGCGAAATTGGCAGACGCACTAGACTTAGGATCTAGCGCCGCAAGGCATGTGGGTTCGACCCCCTCCATCCGCACAAAGCCCCTCCCGAGAGGGGATTTTTTACTTATAAATGCTGCTTCACAAGCGGCCTTACAATTATGGCAACAGTTACAAGGGAGAATATAGCCCCGTTAAATGATAAGATCACTGTACAGGTGGCTAAGAACGATTATTTGCCTGCATTTGAGCAAAGCCTGAAGAAATATGCTAAAACCGCCAATATTCCCGGTTTTCGCAAAGGGATGGTACCGGCAGGGCTGATAAAGAAAATGTACGGCCAGGGTGTATTTACCGACGAGATACTGCGCATTGTAGAAAAGGAACTTACAGGATATGTTGACCAGGAGAAATTAGACATTTTTGCCCAGCCGCTGCCATTGGAGAACGATGCACGCATGCTGGACATAAATAACCCCGGCGATTATGCCTTTGCCTTTGAGATCGGGTTAAAACCGGCCCTTGAGATAGATATCAACAATATAAATGTTACCCGTTATAAGATAGTTGTTACTGAAACAATGATCGATGATGAGGTGAACCGCCTGCAGATACGCCACGGCAAAATGACAGACCCGGAAACCGTTACTACCGATGACAATGTACTGAACGTACAGTTGACTGAAACGGATGCCGAAGGAAATGAGATTGAGGGTGGAATAAACAAGGCCAACAGCCTGTTGGTGAAATACTTTGCCGAATCTTTTCGCCAGGAGCTAATGGGTAAGAAAAAAGATGATACCATAATAATACAACTGAGCAAAGCATTTGAAGAAAAGGAAAGAGAGTGGGTAATGGGCGATCTTGGGTTAAATAAAGAAAATGCTGCCGATGCGGATAAGTTCTTTAAAATGGCCATTACCAAGGTAGGGCTGATTGAACGGCCGGGTATGACCGAAGAATTTTTTGAAGCAGCTTACCCAGGCAAAGAAATTAAAACGGAAGAAGCATTCCTCAATGCAGTTAAGGAAGAGATAGAGAAACACTTTAAGGCCCAAAGCAGCAACCAGGTGCAGGACCAGATATATCACCATCTTATAGACCATACCAACATTGAATTTCCTGAGCATTTTCTTAAACGCTGGCTTCAAACCGGTGGCGAAACACCAAAGACGGAGGAAGAAGCGCAGGAAGAACTGCCAACTTTTCTTGGCCAGCTAAAATGGTCGCTGATCAGCACCAAGCTTCTGCAGGACAACCATATTACCGTTGAGCCGGATGAGATAATGGAGCATGCAAGACAGCAGATGATAAGCTATATGGGCGGCCAGGCATTAGGCGACCTTTCATGGCTGGACGAGTATGCTAAAAGGATGCTGAACGACAAAAAATTTGTAGACCAGGCGTATATGCAGATACAAACAAGCAAATTGTTCAACGCGCTGGAGGCTAAGGCAAATGCAACGGAAGAAAGTATAAGCGCTGAAGATTTTGCCGGCAAAGTGCACCACCATCACCATTAACAAATTGAATACCTAAATAATAAAGATCCCGCTGATCAGCGGGATTTTTTTTGGCTGCCAAAACCTTTTACGGTTTTATGCGTTGCTTTATTACCCCCAGGGCTCAAATTTGCACCACTACAAACTATAAACTGTAAACTACAAACTATTGAAATATGCAGGAACTTATTACACGCCTTATGGCCGCGGGGCTAACTGAACAACAGGCTTACAAGGCAGTAGAGATAGTAAAAGATTTTGCCGCAGAGAAATTTCCGCTGTTTTCGGGAGCCATTAACAAAGTGTTTGATAAGTACGGTCCAAAGGAAGAAGATGACTTTTTGAACTGATGCCCATGGAAATTTACCTAAACAGGCCGCAAACTGGCAACCGGAAACCGGAAACCGGAAACTGTTTCTGCCCTTTTGTCGCATAAATTCGTTTGCATGGTATTTGGGATACAATTTTCCTAAGGCACAAAACACTTATCTTCATCGTATAAACAATAATTTATGGATCTTGGAAAGGAATTTGAACAGTACGCAGTAAAACACCAGGGTATAAGCAGTGCAACATTGCATAATTACAAGCAGAACGGATTTACCAACCTCACCCCCTATATCATTGAAGAAAGGCCCCTTAATGTGGCGAGCATGGACGTGTTCAGCCGCTTAATGATGGACCGCATTATATTTTTAGGCGAGGGCATTAATGATTATGTTGCCAATATAGTTACCGCACAATTGCTTTTTTTGGACAGTACGGACAGAACAAGGGATATACAAATGTATATTAACAGCCCCGGCGGCAGCGTTTATGCAGGCCTGGGTATTTACGATACCATGCAGTTTGTTAGCCCCGATGTTGCCACTATATGTACCGGTATTGCGGCCAGTATGGGCGCCATATTAATGTGCGCAGGCATAAAAGGCAAACGCAGCGCTTTAAAACATTGCCGCATCATGCTGCACCAGCCAAGCGGGTCTATCGGCGGCCAGGCAACTGATATTGGTATTACGGCAAAAGAAATAAAAAAGATAAAGCACGAATTGTATCATATCATATCGCAGCACTCAGGACAGGACATTGCAAAGGTTGAGGTAGACTGTGACAGGGATTTTTGGATGACAGCGGAAGAAAGCAAAGCCTACGGGTTAATAGACGAGGTACTGCATACTAATCCCCGGAAGGAAAAGAAGTAAGGGCGGGGCAAGGGCAAATTCAAAATACAAATAAGAAAAACCCAAAGTCCAAATAAGAATTCAAAGCCCAAATAAGAAGATCCAAAGTCCAATTGGGCTGCGGACGGAAAACACAAAACAAAGAACTCAGAACAAATAACAACAGTTATGATAAAGGCAAAATATATGGATCCTTTTAGAATGGACGACGGCGACAACGAGAATGAGAAGGAAAATGAGAAGCCGGACCCGCAAAGCCCGATCCTGATGAAAAAGATGGAGCAGTTGTTTTTAGAAAAACGCGCCATTTATCTATGGGGGCAGGTGGATGATAAATCTGCTAAGGACGTGGTTAACAAGCTTTTGTTGCTGGAAGCAGATAAACCCGGCAAAGAAATAAAGTTTTATATAAACAGCCCGGGTGGCATGGTTACCAGCGGCATGGTAATGTACGATACTATTAAATTGATCTCTTCGCCGGTAAGTACCATTTGTATGGGTTTGGCTGCAAGCATGGGCTCCATATTGTTGAGCGTGGGTGCAAAAGGCAAACGGTATATTTTCCCGCATGGCGAGGTAATGATACATCAGCCAAGCCTGGGCGGATATTTCCAGGCCACCTCTGCGGATATTGAGATACAGGCAGTACAGATGGAAAAAACCAAGCTGATAAGCGCCAAAATACTGGCAGATAACTGCGGAAAAACAGTAGAACAGATATTAAAAGACTTTGACCGCGATTACTGGATGGATGCCCAGGAAGCCTTGCAATATGGCATAGTTGATAAAATTGTGACTAAAATATAGGGCAAACCGGTTAAAAATTTTTAAGGCGGCCTTTTCCAGCTAAAGTTTTGTAACTTTACAAATATTTAATATTTCCGTATCCTGCTGAATTAGAAAATGTAAGCATTTATTATTATGGCTAAGCAATCTAACCTTCATTGTTCGTTTTGTGGAAGAAGCCGTGATGAGGTAAAAATTCTCATTGCCGGCCAGGAGGGGCATATATGCGAAAATTGCGTTGAGCATGCCCAGGAGATCATCGTGCAGGAATTGCAGCAGCGCCAGGAACAGCAGACTTCCCAATACCGCTTTAACATACGCAAACCATTAGAAGTAAAGGATTTTCTTGATCAATATGTTATAGGGCAGGAAGATGCCAAAAAGATACTGTCTGTTGCGGTTTATAATCACTATAAGCGTATTACCCAAAAAATACAGCATGATGATGTTGAGATTGAAAAAAGCAACATTATTATGGTGGGTGAAACCGGAACAGGTAAAACACTGCTGGCAAAAACAATTGCCAAGCTGCTGAATGTTCCTTTTGCTATTGTTGACGCTACCGTATTTACTGAAGCCGGTTACGTGGGAGAGGACGTGGAAAGCATGCTTACCCGTTTGCTGCAGGTGTGCAATTATGATATTGCCGCTGCTGAAAAAGGTATCGTGTATGTGGATGAGATAGATAAGATCGCCCGTAAGGGGGATAACCCATCCATAACCCGTGATGTAAGCGGCGAAGGCGTACAACAGGGATTACTGAAGATGCTGGAAGGCACGGAAGTGCTGGTGCCGCCACAGGGGGGACGCAAACATCCCGAACAAAAAATGATAAAGATCAATACCAGTAATATCCTCTTTATATGCGGGGGTGCATTTGACGGTATTGATAAAATAATTGCACGGCGTGTAAATACGAATGCAATAGGGTTCAACGTAAATAAATCTGAGCAGGAACTGCAGAAGAAGAACATGCTGCAATTCATCAACGCCCAGGATCTTAAGAGTTTTGGGCTGATACCTGAACTGCTTGGCCGTTTACCCGTTGTAACACATCTCGATCCGCTGGACGCAGAAACATTGCGTTCTATTTTAACTGAGCCAAAGAACAGCCTTATAAAACAATACAACCGTTTGTTTGAGATAGAAGGCATCCAGTTGAAAATAGATGAAGGCGTATATAATTTTATGGTACAAAAAGCGCTGGAGTTTAAACTGGGCGCAAGAGGGTTGAGGAGCATTTGCGAACATATTCTTGTTGATGCGATGTTTGAGTTACCCGGCAGCGGCGTAAAAGAGCTGCATGTAACTTTAGACTATGCAGAAAACAAGCTGAATAAGAGCAAGCTTAGCATGCTTAAGGTAGCGTAAATTTCACCAAATAGGTGCAGTAGAGAACATAGGAACACATAGAAAATGTGTTGAAGATATAGAGAAGCCAGGTTTCAAAAACCTGGCTTCTTCTGTTTTGTACCTGTAAGGTTCCAAAAACCTATAGGTCTGTACCACCATTTACTTGTCCAAATAATCGGGTGGAAAAAGTTTCTGGCCATATTTTTCTGCTATAGCAACCATCCGGCCCAAATCTTCAGGGCTAAAATGAGGTGGGGGTAAAAAGGTGCCGGCTTCCACCGGTTGGCCGATCTCAAGGAACATTTGCTCCAGCCCTGAGGGCACAACCATACATAACAGGTGTGTTACCGCATCCGTTTTATTTTTAAAACAATGCACCATTCCGCCCAGCGGGATATTTACAAACGAGCCCTTTTTGGCTGTATAGGCTTGCGATTCTGTCTTAACTTCTATTTCTCCATCCAGCACATAAAAAGATTCCTGGAAACCGGGGTGTGAATGTGGCGGCGGCCCGCCACCCGGCGGTATAAGCATATCAATAGCTGCATAAGCGCCACCGGTTTGTTCACCGGTTATAACTATGCGGTAAGTATCACCAACTACTGATAAAATTTTCCCTTCATTGGCCGCTACAGCCGTAATACTGTTCGTTGAATTTTCCATAATGTTTTGCTGAAAGTTTTGAGTGGTAATCGTGTTTTGTTGCTTGTGTTAGCTATTACAAAACTTTTGTAAATAGGTTTACGTTGTGCAACTATATTTTCAGGCTTAAAGGACGAGCCAGAATATTCGTCTTAATTGGTATAATTCGATGTTGGTGAAAACACCAGCATCGGCGGGGAACTGAATAAGAGCAAGCTTAGTATGCTTAAGGTGGCGTAACTTTTTTGGAAATAAAACGAATAATATCCCTGCCATTGGCGGGGATTTTTATTTGCGGGAAATGCCGCTTTATTTTTTTGAAGGTTTCCGGCTGGTGATGTGCCCATCGTTCCGGCGTGTTAAAACGGTCAAAATTTACATTTTGTTGGCATTTAAGTATAAGGGTTCCTGTTATTTTTAAAGGACAACTTTCCCTGCCATCCCACTAAAAACCAGCTATGCTTAAAAATTGCTTCAAAATTGCGTGCAGAAACCTTTGGAGGAACAAAAGCTATTCAGCCATTCAGATTATTGGATTTGCATCGGGGCTTGCAGTATGCATGCTGATGGTGTTGTTCGTTACAGACGAGATGAGCTATGATACATACAATGCAAAGGCTGACCGCATTTACCGTGTAAACGCCAACTTTAAAATTAACGGTGATGTGCTGAATGAAAGGCTGTCACCTGCACCGTTGGGGCCCGCCCTTGTTAGCGACTACCCAAAAATTGAAAGTATGGTGCGGATACTGGAGGAAGACAATATTTTGATACAAAAGGGCAGGGAAAATATTGTTGAGCCTCAGGCATGTTTTGCAGATTCTACTTTATTTAGGGTGTTTACCCTGCCCCTGCTTGCCGGTAACACCGCAACAGCTTTGAATACGCCAAACACTATGGTGCTGAGTGAGAGTGCGGCGAAGAAGTACTTTCCTGATATGGAGGCAAGCGCCATTATTGGCAAAACCTTGCTGGTTGACAACAAAATCAATTATGTTATAAGTGGTATTATAAAAGACATGCCCCCGCAGTCGCACATACGCCTGAATTTCATAAAATCAATGACAGGCAGTAAAGAAAGCAAGAATAATAACTGGCTTGATAATCCCTATACAACTTATTTGCTGGCGCATACCGGTACAACAGAGAAGGACGTAAATGATTACCTCGCAGAAGCAACAAAAAAATATGCGGGGCCGCAGCTGCTGGCGGGGCTGAACATGTCGGTTGACGATTTTACCCAAAAGGGTGATTATTACAGATTTACCGCAATACCAATCACAAAAATTCACTTATACTCAACACTTGCGCGCGAAAGCGGGCCATCAGGCAGTATACAGTATGTATACATCTTTTCAATAACGGCGGTTTTAATTTTACTAATTGCCTGCATTAATTTTACCAATCTTTCTACGGCACGCGCGGCGCAGCGCAGTAAAGAAGTGGGCATAAGAAAAGTGCTGGGCAGCAAACGCTCCGGCCTTATTGTACAGTTTCTTACCGAGAGCGTAGTAACCAGCCTTGCATCTTCCATCCTGGCCATTGGCATCGTGCTGCTGCTGCTGCCTTATTTTAACCAGCTTTCAGGCAAAAGCTTCACGGTGCAATCATTTCAATTTACCCGGCTGCTGCCGTTTATATTGTTATTACCGGTATTAACCGGTTTGGCTGCAGGCAGCTACCCGGCCTTCTTTTTATCTTCCTTCAGACCTGTACAGGTGCTCAAAGGCAGGCTGGCAACTGGTTTTAAGGGCAGCTGGCTGCGCAACGGTTTAGTGGTTTTTCAGTTTACGACAGCTATTATTTTAATTATTGGTACCCTGGTAATTTACAGCCAGTTAAGCTACATACACAACAGGCAGCTTGGTTACAACAGGCAGCAGGTATTGCTGCTGCAAAATACAGCACTGCTTGGCAGGCAGGCGCGCGCCTTTAAAGATGCTGCATTGAAAATACCCGGGGTTGAGGCGGCCACTATGGCTGATGCCCTGCCCACCAGCAACGAAACCCATACCGACATATATTTTAAAAATGCAGAAAAAGGGGCTGATAAATCAATAAGCCTTGAAGGATGGTATGTTGATGCCGATTACATACCCACCATGCAAATGCAGATGGCGAAGGGCAGGAACTTTTCGCCAAAAATGCCTTCAGACTCATCTGCCATACTAATAAATGAAACTGCCGCAAAACTGCTTGGCTATAATAACGGGCCTTTAAATAAAAGTCTTTTTGTGCAGGGTGATGATGGGGATAAACTGGATGAGCGCCGTATAGTTGGCATAGTGAAGGATTTTAATGCTGGATCGCTGCGCAGCAAAATACCGCCTGTCGTATTCACACTGTCTGATGAAAGAAAAAATATGGCTTTCCGCATTGATGCTAAAAGGACCGCTGCCGTTATCGCACAACTGGAAAATACGTATCATTCCTTTGATAAAATGGCAGGCCAGCCTTTTACTTACGTATTTATGGATGACGATTTTAACGGCCTGTACGCATCGGAACAGCGTATAGGCAGGATATTTACATCGTTTGCGGTGCTTGCCATTTTAATCGCCTGCCTGGGGCTTTTTGGTCTTGTTACTTATGCTGCCGAACAGCGTATGAAGGAGATAAGCATCCGTAAAGTGTTAGGCGCAGGCGTTGGCAATATACTGAGCCTGCTATCCGGCAATTTTGTAAA
>Ga0207159_1038_pt1 | contig 34099 bp, 29 predicted proteins | sample Alteio_BWMinHeat_23_FD_153511 | JGI IMG/M metagenome (GOLD analysis project Ga0207159, IMG submission 153511) | Enriched cells from forest soil in Barre Woods Harvard Forest LTER site, Petersham, Massachusetts, United States -... | ecosystem: Environmental > Terrestrial > Soil > Temperate forest >... | reverse complement strand
CAAAACCTATAAACTATAGGGCGGCGCGGAGCGTCGCACTCCATGGAGCTCGCAAGCTCGCTCAACGCTTCGCGCCATACTGGAAATTTTTGCCAATATTTCTAATGCGTAAAGCTATGTACGAATGATTATTGTATCATTGGAAGAGATATGAAGCAATCGGAACCACTACTCACCACTCGTGTCGTAGGACAGCAAGGGCCTCATGCATAAAGGCGGTAGGATCCTGATGCTGCAGCGTAAGGATATGATTCCGCCTTTCAAGGAGACGCACGTTGGCCCTGAAGATGAAACTCATCAGCTGCTTTAACTTATTGACTTTGACTTTCTGACTCATCTCATCCGGCGTGGCGGCCATAAACACCTCAAAGAAACGAACAAGATCCTCCCAATGGGACTGAAAGGGGATTTTTGCGTAGTGAGCCTTAATCTGCCGAAATAAAAACGGGTTGATAATACTCCCCCTTCCTATCATCAAGGCATCGCATTGGGTTGTCCTCAGCATCTCGAGGGCATGATCCACCGTCAAGATATCCCCATTGCCTACCAATGGGATTTTGAGAAGCGACTTAGCCTCTGCGATCAGATCCCATCGTGCCGGGGGCCCATATCCATCTACTTTTGTACGGGGGTGTAGGGTCAGATATTTGATTCCACTCTCCTGCGCAGCCATCAGATTCTCTTTGAATAATGAGATATCTTCATACCCCGAACGCATTTTGAGAGTGACAGGAATCGAAACCGACTTGACAACGGCTTTGGCGACTTGAAATAGGAAATCGGGCTCCTTCAGCAAGCTAGAACCCGCTCCGCGCCCCGTCACAGTATTAGAGGGACAGCCGCAGTTGATGTCTATGCGGGGTGCTCCCCTGTTCTGCATTTCTAGAGCCATCTCTCCCATCAGGTCAAGATCCGATCCCATGATCTGTGCCGCTAGCGGTATCGGCGCCAGCTCGTGAGAACAATAGACTGTGGCTAAGCTCTTGACATGGGCATTTTTGGGAACGCGGATGAAGTCCCGGACGGCCTCATCGAATCCACCCACTGAGGCCATGGCTTTACGGAAGCTTCTATCCCCAACTCCCTCCATAGGAGCAAGTATCAGTGTCGGGCATCCATTCGGATCTTTAGGAAGGAATGTGTGCGTCATAATAGTTTTCTCTGGGCTTCAGAAAAATCCTCGGGAGAGGGGGATTCGATCTCCACTCGCTTTTTCGTCAGAGGATGGGTAAACTGGATCCGGCTGGCATGAAGAAGGATGCGCGGAGGACGATAGAGACATTGAAACTTTTTGCAATATTGGAAGTCTCCCAAAATTGGATGACCCATCCCAGCCAAATGGACTCGAAGTTGATGGGTACGACCCGTCAAAGGAATGCATTGTATTAGCGATACATTAGTGCCAACACCAACCCTCTTCCAATCGGTATGGGCATGGAGCCCCTTCTCTTCACTCACAGGACCCCACATCGTCTGACCTTGGTAAACGTGCTTCTTTCCCAAATAGTTATCGATACTCCCCTCTTTTTTTTCGATGACGCCATCGACAATCGCAATGTACTCTTTCTTTACGCGGAGGGTTTTGAACTCTTGAATCATGAGATCTACAATGTTGGAATTTTTTCCCAAGAGAAGAACTCCACTCGTTTCACGATCCAGCCTGTGGATGAGCTGGAGAGTGGGATAGTGTGGTTTGAGAAGGTGAAGAATCCCTTTAGGATCACAGTTAACACCAGGAGGCTTGTTATAGATCAGAAGATCGGGATCCTCATACAACACTCGAGAGGGTTCAAAATGGTGTTCAACAACTGGGGCGGCTTCCTTGAGCTGAAGAACGAGATGATCGCCCTTCGCCAAGACGGTAGAAGCAAAGCGCTCTGTCTTACCATTGATTTTGCAAAGATTACTTTCGATAATGCGCTTGAGATGCCTTGCCGAATAGCCATCTCCGAGCCGCTCAGATAGAAATAAGATGAGTTTTTTTCCCGCCTCATCAGCGGGGATAATCCATTCCATGGGTTTTTTTAGGATTTCGCACTAGGTTTAACCCCTGCTTATACCCCAATTTTACCATTTTCCCAGGATTATTGTAAATTCAATCTATCAGGATTCAGCAACTCAGATGCCCGTGTGCGCATACTCGCTCATGAGCGAGCTTGCGAGCTCCATGGAGTGCGGCGCTCCGCGCCGCCTTTAATGCTTCAGATCCAATAAAATAATGATGCAAAACTCGCGTTGCTTAGGATCCATTTTGGATTTCGCAGCGGACATAGGTTGTTTCATTTACATCAGGATCAAAATTCTTTGCAATCACGATCCGATTTTGAGATGCTTCATTAAATGTGTTGAGCAGCTTATAAACTCCATTCTCATTGTGAAAAACAGAAACTTGTTTATCAAAGAGGTATGCCGCTAATTCAAGCTCGTCATCCGATAAAAAGTAATTTGTTGAATTTAAAGCTGACTTATAAGCCTTCAATAAGTTATCAGTGAAAAAGACCCGGGAAAATGCCTCCCTGTCGTCAGTACAGCCAGCCTTTAAAGCGATCTCTTTGCCCTCTGTGGTGCTTTCAAAGATAATTTTTCCATTTCCATTTTTAGCATTCTCGTAATATGTTTTCATCATCACTTCAAAATATTTTTTAAAGTCGCCGCTGGATTGATACAGGCTTTTTAACTTATTATAGAACTCCCCAATCACAGCTTTGTCTGAATCCTTCCCGCCCTCACTCTTATAGATATACTCTTCTTCAGCCAAATCCCCAAGGGCATGGAGGATCCCAGCCCTTCCAGCTTTTGTAGGCTTCATCACCCACTTATCCTCGTCAATAGTGAATGATTCTTCTCTTTCTGTCATGATGGCGTCATCGACTTGAATAACGGTTTGTACATTTTCTTCGTGAGACAATTCCTCATGTTCCAACTCTGTCACCCCTGAAGAACGCGGAATTTGACAGATCTGGAAATAATAATTATAACCTTCAGATGCAAGCTCTTTTTTAAGTTGAATAAGCTCCAACTTAGCGATATTTGAATTGCTTTGACTCGGTTTCAACTTATCATAGATACCTAGAGTTTCCCATGCCCGCTCTTGGGAAAGTTCTTCAAATCGCTTTTTGGTCAACGAATAGCATAGATGGGTTCTGTATCCATCTTTATCAATAAATTTTAGCTCTTTTAAACCTTCATAATCGTTATGGGATACTATCAGTTCAGATGTCAGCTGTAAAGGAAAATTCTTTTCTTCATCGATTAATTTCAACTCATGTAGATGATCATCAACAAACCCTAAAACAAAAACAACTTTGTTTTTAACAAATAGATCATAAAATTTTTCTTCTGTGAGACCTAACAATTTAGTCTTGAGTTTCTTTCGGTATTCAGAATCACTTTCAGTTTGTGTTGCCAACCTCCAAAACTCTTTGAGAACATTGTGATTTTCCTTTTTTTTCATTCGAGCCTCTCCAATGACTTTGGCTGCATTTAAAATCTGGGAGCAGACAACACGTGTATTATTTGAGAATCCCACTTTATTATGGTAAAGCCAGGTATTGTTTTCGTCGTCATACCGGAGCAGATCGAAGATTTCGATCCCATTAGGGGTGATGCAATCGCCAACGAGAAATTTAGGATCATCGAGAAATTTATGATGATCGACATATAATTGATTATACATCGTTTCTGTACTCGATTTGGGCCAAGGGAGAGTCAATTGAGCAGGGTCATCCGATTTGATGAGATGCTCTTTGATAAGATTTCTAAAGTCTTTAGTAACGAGTGTTAGATAATCGATGGAGATCTGATACCAAAATCCCCGAGCTTTAAAGTAGCACCCCTCCTCCGTCTGGACCTCCCCATCAAGAAATGACGTTAAGAAGGAGGGTCCTTCTCTACCCATTTGCTTGTTAAATCCAAGTTTAATTTTCTTAAAGGTCTCGAAATTCAAAAGTTTGATTTTTTTTCTCAGGGTATTCACTAATATCTCTAAAGTAGGACATGAGTCCCACTTTTTGAATACTCTGCCCCTGATCTCTAATGAGAAGTGATTCGAATTGAAAAAATCGTTTGCGTATTTGTGACACAAATAAAGTTGTGGGATTAAATTTTTATTATAATCTTCACAAAATTGATCAATAATCCTCCGATTTAATTTCTCGATCTCATCTGAATCAGTGACTTGGTAAATATAGTCTAGGAATTCAAATTTGGGATCATCGACTTCTTTAATCTTTTCGTTCTGGCCCACATCACCTTCACTACTATGCATGAGTTTCCGCTTCTTTTTAGGCGTCGATGAACCGGCATTATCCTCCACTTGGCGAAATAAAAAAGTATCCTGACTCCGATCGATGGAAGACAGGTGATCGAGTATTACAGGGAATGCATCCATTTCGATTCGCCTTCTTATCCGAATAGAACCCATCTTTATCTCAGTATCGACGCTATTTCCACTGTTCAAGAATCGATGAATCGATGCCTCCTGTTTAAATCCACAAACCATGGAAGTGACTTTGGAGGTAAAAAAATCAGACTGTATAATGGTGGGACTCTCCCGATAGTCTTCTTGGGTCTGCAATGAGTGTCCAACAAGATTTAATTGATGCATCTGCTTGATGTTTTCTGGATCAATAAGTCGTTTTGTGATTTTCCGTGGAAAAGCAAAATCAGTGAAGTTTGTGAGCACATTCCATGCTGGCCCAGTTGTAAGGGCAAAGATTTCATCCGTCTTTTCCACTGTGCGGTAGAAAAAAAAGAGAAAATCGTACTTCCGCGTGATATAATCTCCTGAACTTCCCTGAGCTTTTAAAAAGGTCGTGAATGAGGAGGAATACTCGGTTTTTCTATAATAAACACATAACTTAAAATTATGCGATTTTAAATGATCCCATTTTGAAACCGTTTCATCCTGTGTGTAGGGATCTTTTTTTATTTTTTTATTGTAAATAGCAATAACTTTTTTTATTAAATCAGCTAAATCTGATTTTTGATCCCCCTTGACTATTTTGTCGATGTCCAATTTTCGAATACTGACTTGCTGATTGGGTGTGGAGGTCTTGTCTTCTGTGCGCTCTGGACTATCGGATCGTTGGGGACTCTCAGAACCTTCTGGGCTGTCAGAGTTCGAAATCTCATCCACTTCTTCATCGGAGAACTCTCTGAAACGTTGCTCAAGATATAGCGGTGACATATTTTTCCTTTATTATAAGATCTGTGAAGGTACAAGGTATCTGAGAATGATGTAAATAATCAATCGCAAATGTTTTCTCCACAGAGAGAACAGAAACAAAATACAAAAATCAGAATGTCGATCCACTGATCTCAGCATTTATACCGCGCGCGGTATAGCTAACCCAAAAAAAGGCGGCGCTGAGGGTGAGACATTCATTCATGAGCAAAATAATATTGATTGAACGAAATTCGGAACTAAGGTATTATTGAGTCTCAACGCAAATTGCTGAATTTACATTCTAAAAGGAATGGCATGACTCCGGTTAACTACAATGGATTTAGTCTCGATTTACAAGCAAATAAAGAGCTGTCCTATTATGAACAGTCAAAGTTAGCCATTCTGGAACAGCCCTTCAAAACATCGTACGATGAAACAATTTTTCAGATTCCTCTCGATGAATGGGGAAGCTATCACGAAAAGCAAAGAGACAACCTCCTCTCAAATCAAAATATCAAGCACCTGAAGATTAGTGATATAGAGAAATCAGCTCTTGCTACCCGGTCCTTAAAACGCTCCGATGGAAAAACATGTCAATTAATCGTCACCCCGAGTTCGGTATCCCCAATAGAAGTTGACGCAGTCGTCAATGCCGCTAATGAAACCTTGCTTGGCGGCGGTGGCGTCGATGGAGAAATCCATGGCGCATCGGGCTACCAGCTCCTCAGAGAATGCGCACAATTGAATGGGTGCGATGTCGGCAAAGCTGTGTTAACTAAAGGCTACTATTTGCCAGCACACTATGTCATCCACACAGTGGGACCTCTGCTGAAGGATGGAACAACACCAGATCAGGAAAGTCTCAAAGAATGCTATCTCTCCTGCCTTAAGATTTGTGAAGAAAAGAAATTCCATTCGGTTGTTTTTCCTTGTGTAGCCTGTGGCTTCTATGGATTCCCCATCGATCTGGCTGCAGACATTGTCTTGGAAACAGTACAAACCTACATTGAACGGCACAGTCACTCTCTGCAAACAGTGATCTTTTCCGTGCCACGCGAAGATGAGAAAAAGGCTTATCAAAAATATTTAACGCTTAAAAATCAAAATCTCTCATTTCAGGAGAAAATCCAATGATTCCAGGAGTACACATCAGTAATTTTACACCTCCCCTTTCTGCTAACGTCAGCCTGGATGAAGGTCCCAATCAAAGGATTTGGAAAGATTTTGCAAAAAAATTGCTGAGTGACAATACATGGGTGATTAATCCTCAAACATCGATGTCCGAAACAGATTGCGAGCAGCTGATTCTAGAAAAACTAAATAAAGCTTATTTTTTTAAAGGAATATTCCACTTATATTTTCCCACACCAAATTCTCGCATTAATTTTATTCTACCTGTTGCAAAGACCTCTATTGCATCGATAAAACAGGAAATTGGCCGAATTGCCAACGTCAATCCTTCAGAATTAAAAATCACTTTTAAAGGTAGGATTGCGCGTGATGAATCAACCGAAAGCCTTATCGACGCCTTCAATTTAAATGGCTGGGGTGCAGAAGTGTTAGTTGTGAGAATCTAAACTTCGAGGCCATTATCGAAGCTAATCTCATCTTCTTCCTTTTCCTCGTTTCTTCCCGTTTTCATGATGATTTCTTCAGATGTCACAGGTTCTGGCTTTGCATCCCAGCTTTCATGTAATTTTACTTCTGTCTCTTCTCCCATGATTAACTCGTAGTAACCTTCTAGAGAGTATCTCTCTCCAGTGTTGAAATTAATTCCTACTGGTCTCAACTTCCCTTCAGGATATAGGAAAACAATTTCGGTATCTTTAGGGGGTAATCCGTCATTCTGTAAAAATGCATATTCATTTTGGAGTTGGCGGTATCCTTTTTCAATTTGCTCGGGTGTAAACTTTGCAGTCTTAAGTTCATAGATGGGTAAGATACCCACACCATCCATTGATTCATTCAGTTGACATTCGAGAGCGCTAGGTAATTCATCGGATAGATATGCAGCTGTGTCTCGGCTGAAATAATGACCTTTTTCACCCATTTCATTTTCTCCCCACTTGCCAACAGCTTTAAATGTGTCACTAAAAGCAGTTGCGGAATTCTCCTCTATCCATACAAACCCCTTCTCCAGGAGTCTTGTCATTTTCTCTGGTTGTCCAGCTGTAAATACAAGAGTGCCTTTCTCTAAAATGCGTGGATTAGCCATTGCATAAACAGGGTTATCTGGATATGTTTTCTTGACATATTTCATTTTGGCTAACATCTCTTTATCAAATTCCTTCACGATACTATTTTTGACATCATACAACTCAGCACTCAATTTTTTATATTCATCTTTTGGCTTTGTCTTGAAAAGATCATTCAATTTCTTCTCAATTGCGATGACTTCGGCTTCGAGTTGCCTGAGTCGATAGTTGAACTGCTGAAGCTTCGTATCCCCCTTGATGCTTTTGAGTTCTTTCGGAACTTGGACTTGCTGTGCGACTTCTTTAAATTCAAGAGAGAGATTACTTTCAAACCCCAATCTGATTGCCACCTGCTTTTGATATTCTTCTGTGAAACAATTCCCGGGCAATGTGATCCCCTCTTCTTCAAGTTTAGACTTTACTTTTACGTTCATCTCTTCATCAAAGCACTTCTCTACATCCCCAGGTTTTCCTTCATAGGGAATCCCATATTCATTGGCAATGAGAAGGATTTCGTGCAGAGAATGATCGTGTCCAGGAACCATCCAGGCTGTAAGGGCCTTTACACCACTTGATAGTCTGTCGCCCATCCCAAGATATTTCGCGACATGCAAAAAACCGTCGGTGGTTCCGGAGGGACCTGTCACCATGGAGAAAGGCGAGAGTCCCAATGCTTTGACTTCCTTAGCATAGGAACTCCCTTCGTCGATTGTCCATGCCCGCGATCCACTAATCCACTTGACACGCCTTTCACTCAATTCCTTTTCTCTCTCTGTTTGTAGATTTCCCTTTTGAATATGATCCAGCTCGTCCTTTGTGATGACAGAATCTTCTAGTGCAGCCCTTGCTTCATTCAACGATAAACCTTTGATATCTTTTAATTTTGGACCTGTAAAATCCTCGTAAACTTTGCGTCCCTCTTTTTTTGTTCTCCCCTTTTCTGTATCTCTAAATTTTGTGACTTGTTCTATCGGCTTGATCAACCTTCCCTGTTCAGCTCTTTCTTTTTTGATTAAATCGGCGTCGATTTGAAATCCAGCCTTATCAATTTCTAACTGTTCGTTGATATACGCCACCGTCAGATTATCTTTTAGAATTTCATCTAATAGGAAAGAAAATACTGTGCAATAAGCTAGGGTCATCTCTTCTCTCAAATTTCCTTCATTAATTGCTTTTTGAATGACTAGAGGATTATAACCAACACTGCCTATGCCCATTGCTGTATTCCCAAAAAATCTTGCAAAGATGATTTTATCCTTTAATTCTGAGATGAAGACTGGGCCTGATGTTCTATCTTTATCTCCTAACTTTTCTATTTTTCGATACGCAGTCACCAGACTTGACATCCGCTGACAAAGGTCTTTAGCAAATTTCTGTGCTTCTGGATCGGTAAAACAGATCTCAGCAACAGTAGCTTCATAGGCATCCAAAGCTGCCTGATAATCCTTTAAACATGCCTGAAAAAGTTGTTTCTGCTGCTCCTTGTTCAAATCCTGCAAGACTTCGGGGATTTTAACATATTGTTTCAACCTAGATGCTATTTCTTCTTCCTTAGATAATGCCTTCAATTTTATTTGTGGCTCTACACTCTTTTTATCAATTTTCTTTTCCACTTGGCTCGTTTTCTTTTCGATATCGCTTACTTTTTTTGTTTTTAAGTTTTCTTGTTCTGGCAGTTTTGTTTTATCTCTAAAAGGATCTATATAATTTGAATCTGTTTTGTTCATAAAAACACCTCGACAAAATATATAATCATCTAGCTTTATTTTAATATTAAATATATTATTATGCAACGTTGTAGTGTTTTATTTAATTTTGTTTCAAGTAAACCATGAATTAACAACAAGATCTTGTGATAGATAGGATAGAAAAATATTTTTCTTGATTTTTATTGTTTTTAATTGATATAGTGACTTTTCAAACAATTTTTGTAAACCTTCGACGAACCCCGTAGTTTACCGCAGAGCCGCAGCGAGCGCCGAGGAAACGCAGAGATTTTTTTTCACAAAAATACTCTATGCGTTTTCTCTGCGTACTCTGTGGCTCTGCGGTAAACTACGGGGTTCGCCGAAGGTTTACCAATTTTTTAAAATCAGTTTAACTTAGGAGTTCTGTATGTCTTCCACTCTTTTTTCATGCACAAAGTTTTGTACCTCCAATCCCCTACCCCCATCCGAGGACCCTGGGATTTATGGCGGGGTGGAAACGGGCGCGTCTTTGATTGGAATCATTGCAAATGTGTTTACTACTGGCTTTGAGAAACTTAGATCTATTTCACATCAAACTGAACATAAGAGCATGTGTTCTCAAATTTTAGAGAAACCAGGGCAAAATCTTAAATCCCCTATTTGTAAAATTTTTTTCAAACGCATTGCTAAGGAGAGAAGTCATCTCAATGTTATAGAGACCTTTTTCACAGATTCCATTTCTGATTCAAATGTGGATGAATTAAAAACAAAATTGATCACCGAGTTACTGAATAAGAAGCTAAATACAGGTCCTATTTGTATTCCTATTGTCATGGGACATAATGATTTTTTAGAAGCTATGCACATTGCTGTGTTACAAATCATTGATAACAATATTTATTACTACGATTCTAAGGCCATTGCAAGTAAGTATCGAAAGTTAAAGGATGGTCACACAATCCGTGATTTAGTTGAAATGTGCAAACAAGTTTTGACGGACAGTAAAGGGAAAATTGAAGAAAATTCAACGATACATCAATGGGATACTTATAACTGCGCAGCTTATGTATCTCATTATATCTTTCAAACCCTGGTGATGGGAAAAACCCACAAAGAGTTACAAGACAGTTCTCTTCCCCTCGACTATATCCATCAATTTCGCAATGCCATGGCTCACGATTTGGACCGCAAGTAACTGAGCTAGGAGATAGAAAGATTGAACGCAAAGGCGCTAAGGCCCAAAGCCGCAAAGATCCGACGCAAAACTCCAGGACGTAAAAAAAAATAAAAGATTTTTTACAGGATCGCAAGCGGCATGATATGTAAGATGATAAAAAAACGTAAATCTTCGACGAACCCCGTAGTATACCGCAGAGCCGCAGTGAACGCCGAGGAAACGCAGAGATTTTTTTCACAAAAATAGTCTCTGCGTTTTCTCTGCGTACTCTGTGGCTCTGCGGTAAACTACGGGGTTCGTCGAAGGTTTACAAAAAAACAATCTATTTATACCATAGCCTGCTTATCCTGTTATATTTATTTTTTTTCATCTTTGAGCCAACTTCAGCGTCCACTATTGTCCACTAAGTCCACTTCGTCCACCAAGTCCATTTTGTCCGATACAAAAACCCTTCGATCATGTTACAATTCTACGCGATGAATGAACTATTATTTTGTATTCAAATTTTATTGATTGTCGGATTCGCCCTAGGAGCCTTGAAGTTAGGCCGTGCAGCTCTAACCGGTTGGGTTGTCATTTTAGCATTGATTGCTAACCTATTCGTCATCAAGCAGATCACATTAGCGGGTTTTCATGTCACAGCCAGCGATACGTTTATGATTGGCAGCGTCTTGGGGTTAAATTTTCTCCAAGAATATTTTGGCAAAGAGGAGGCCCGCCAAGCGACATGGATCACGTTTTTCTTCATGCTCTTTTTTGTTTTGGTCTCGCAGATCCATCTCCTATATGAACCCAGCCCCTATGACACCACCCAAACGTCATTTCAAACGATCCTATCTATTGCCCCCCGCCTATTTATCGCTTCCATGACGGTCTTCTTTATCGTTCAGCAATTTGACATCGCTTTCTTCGCCTTCCTTAAAAATCGCTTTCCCCATCGAAGCTTTGCTCTCCGCACAACGGTGTCCTTAGTCCTCTCCCAATTTCTTGATACACTTCTCTTTAGTTTTGCGGGCTTATATGGCATTGTCGGTTCACTCTTGGACATTATCTTTGTCAGCTTCTGTGTAAAGCTGGTGGCCATTTTCCTCATTTCACCCTTCATGAGGTGGGCCAAGACATGACCTCATTTCACTTTGAACTGATCCACCGCTCCACGAAGTCACGGGCGCGGGTTGGACGCATCCACACCCCTCATGGAATCATCGACACCCCAAACTTTGTCGCCGTAGGAACAAATGGAACCGTCAAAGCCCTCGACAATACGCTTGTGCATGAGATCGGTCTGCAACTGATGTTTTGCAACACCTACCACCTGCTGCTTCAGCCCGGCCCAGAGGTCGTGAAAAATGCGGGGGGTCTCCACAATTTCATCCACCGCAAGCTCCCCATCATCACAGACTCTGGCGGCTTTCAGGTTTTCAGCCTCGCCTACGGGTCTGTTGCCGATGAACTGAAGAGCCGCGGAACAAAGAAACAGGGAGGCTCCGTCCTTAAAATCACAGAGGAGGGTGTTCTCTTCCGCTCCTATCGCGACGGAGCGAAAGTGATGCTCACTCCAGAGAGCTCGGTCCAAGCCCAAAAGGACTTCGGAGCCGATATCATCATCCCCCTCGATGAACTTCCCCCCTATCACATCGCCGCTGATGCTCTCAAAACCTCGCTTGCAAGGACGCACCGATGGGAGCAGCGTTCGTTAGACACTCATCTCACGAATCCAAATGGGCAAGCGATGTATGCCGTCATCCATGGGGGAATCGATCTGGAACTGCGTAAGGCCAGTTGCGACTTCCTCACCAAACTCCCCTTTGATGGTTTTGCGATCGGTGGCAGCGTGGGAAAAAATAAAGAAGAGATGCATACCCTTCTGACCCATACGATGCCCCTTTTACCCGAAGAGAAGCCAAACCACCTTCTTGGCATTGGGGACCTGCCCTCCATTGAAAGATGCATCCCTCTTGGCATCGACACGTTTGATAGCTCCTATCCGACACGTTCGGCACGCCATGGGATCCTTTTTACAGCTCAAGGGCCATTGAACGTCACTAAAGCTGAAAATGCTTCTCGCTACCTCCCCATCGAAAAGGGATGTGGTTGTCCTACGTGCAGTAGGTTCACTCTTGCCTATCTGCACCATCTTTATAAAGCGCGTGAGATGACCGGCATGAGCTTAGCGACAGCCCACAATTTGTATTTTATGGTCCAGTTGATGCAACAGTATCGTGAAAATATCCTAGAAAGTAGAATTTAGACATGATTCAAGACAGCGCAGAATTAGTCCGATTAGCGAAACAGGTGATGGTGGAGCAGGGCCTTGAACCGGAATTCCCTCATGATGCACTCAAGCAGATTCAGGAAATCCAACAGCCCGCAGAACCACCTGGAGAGTCACAGGATTTGACCTCCCTGCTCTGGTGTTCTATCGATAATGAAGATTCCCGAGATCTGGACCAATTAACCTATGCACAGAAAGGAGCCAACGGCAAAATCACCATCTGGGTCGCTGTCGCAAATGTGGAGAGCCTGGTCTCAAAGAACTCGCCCATTGACAACCACGCCATCACGAATACGACCTCGGTCTATACCCCGGCAAAAGTCTTTCCTATGCTGCCAGAGAACCTCTCGACAAACCTCACTTCTCTCAATGAAAAGGAAGACCGCCTCGCCCTCGTCATCCAAATCGAGTTAACCGCCGAAGGTGAAACAGAAACAAGCTCCATCTTCCAGGCTCGTGTGCACAATTATGCTCAGTTGGCCTATCCTACAACGGGGGGATGGCTCGAGAGGCGAAATCCCATTCCGGACAAGATCAAGCAGGTCCCCGGATTGGAACAGGCGCTCCTCTGCCAGCATGAGGCCGCCCAGCTTCTGAAATCGAGACGCAACCAATTAGGCTCCCTTACTTTGGAATCTCCTCAGGCCGAAGTGAGGATCCAAAACAAAGAAGTGATCTTCAACATGCAGGAGCATCAGGCGGCACATCAACTCATCGAAGAATTCATGATCGCCGCCAACTGTGCGATGGCTCATACGATGCGGCAAGCCCAGGTGCCGTTCTTAAATCGTGTCGTCAGAGTCCCCCGTTATTGGGACAAGATTGTCAAGCTCGCTGCGACTTATGGCGAGGAATTGCCTTATCAACCCAATGCAAATGCACTCAATGAATTCCTAATGAAAAGGAAAATGCAAGACCCTGAGACCTTTCCCGATCTCTCCTTGACAGTGATCAAACTTTTGGGAAGAGGCGAATACATCGTGGAAAAGTTCGATGCCGCTCCGACAGGGCATTTTGGGTTAGCCTTATCCGATTACACCCATGCGACAGCCCCAAACCGAAGATTCCCCGACCTCATTGCCCAACGCCAGTACATTGCCCACCTTCAAGGAAAAAAATGTGCTTATTCCGTTGAAGAGCTCCAAATTCTAGCCCAGCACTGTACAACTCAAGAAGATGCCGCCATGAAAGTGGAGAGGCATATGAATAAGTCTGCTGCTGCGATGGTCCTCGCCAATCAGATAGGATCTACCTTTAAAGGTATTATCGCTGGATCTACCGACAAAGGAACGTGGGTGCGTATCTTTCACCCCCCAGTTGAAGGCCGACTCATCACAGGATTCAGGAGATTCGATGTCGGCGATAAAGTAACAGTGAAATTGGCCTTTGTGGACATTCCCAAAGGCTATATCGACTTCGTGACATAGCTTATGCCAACTGGGAGAGCTCTTCATCCGTGAGCTCGATGGCAACCGAATCGATATTCTCTTCGAGATGCTTAACGGAAGAAGTCCCTGGAATTGGCAACATCACCGGCGAATGTTTCAGTAGCCACGCTAGAGCAATCTGAACGGGTGGTACACCCTTAGCCTTCGCCACCCTTTCCAACTTTCCGCCTGGTTCGACAAGATCTCCACTGCCAAGGGGATACCAAGGGATGAATCCAAGCTGCTTCTTTTCGCAATACTGCAAAACGCTTTCAGAATTTCGATGACTGATATTATATAAATCTTTTAGATTGGGGGGATAACCCCAGATATTTTGTCCCGTAACTCTCATAGCACCAAAGACTAAGCGACGAATAGAGAGATCCCCACCAAGCAAAAAAACACCCGATTTAGCAGCATTTGTCATCATTATATACTCCTCTACCTCTTCTACTTAAAATCGCCTTTTTTTTCTCCAGTTTTTTCTTACTAGCACTTTTATTTACATAATAAATCGGATGTGATATCGAGAGGTTTATAGTATCACATAAAGGGGGTTGTTATGGGAACGGTGAACGCGAAGCCAGTCCTGTCCTACGTCCAATATGCAGAATGGTTGTCTACTCTCCACAAAAATAAAGAGTCCAAACTCTTCTTTAAAGAATCTGGCGAATATACGGTCTTAGCCCACAAAAAAGACGACGCAAAAGCTTTAAATGAGGGATATAACCCTTTAACACTAAATCGAATCACCGATTTGGGAAGGGAATTCAAGAATCAACTTATTTCTGATCCCCATGTCAATGAAGTCGCGCTCCATCTCCACCTCATGGCGTCTCATAAGGTTTCCAATGAAAACCAAAGACTATTTTTTATCCGTTATATTCGAAAATTGATCGACTGTGCGCAAAACTACTTCCAAGGTCACGGATTCCAATCCACTGTAACTTTGACGGATGAGCTAGGCCAATGGCTTATCACAAATAAGAAAGCCATTCCTCGTCAGCTTGAACAGGTCTCCACTCCAGTGCACCCAATATCCAATCACAAAAAAGCTAAGATCATCAGACTCAATATTAACGCTTCATCTTCTACTCCCACTAAAATCGAAATTAAAGTGCCAAATTCGGGTCCGCAGAAGATTCGAATAAATGTGCACTGAAAGAATCAGGCGGCGCGGAACGCATTCGCATCAAGCTAGCATAAGTTACTCAATCACAGTATCGCTTTAAATTTTCTACCACAGAGATCACAGAGAACACAGAGAAGAGAGTTATTTAATCCTTGTACGCTGTGCAAGGATGACTCTATCGACGTCGAAAGACCTCTAAACATTGCACTCCGTGCAATGTTTAGAGGTCTTTCGACGTCGATAAAAATCGAAAGTGAATAGACACCCAGTCTGAGTAACATTCTCTCTCCTCTGTGATCTCTGTGGTAAAAAATATTTAACAAATTTGAGAAAAATGTCCTCATTCAATTTATTTCAACTTATTTCTTACAGGAAAACAGATTTTCAGCTAAAATCTCTTGTAAACCTTCGACGAACCCCATAGTTTACCGCAGAGCCGCAGCGAGCGCCGAGGAAACGCAGAGATTTTTTTTTCACAAAAATAGTCTCTGCGTTTTCTCTGCGTGCTCTGTGGCTTTGCGGTAAACTACGGGGTTCGTCGAAGGTTTACACTCTCTTTTCTTTCATCGGATGTCTTATGCCTCTTTCTCGCTTGTGCTGCCTATCTCTTGTCGGCCTAGAAGCTGTTCCTGTTGATGTCGAAGTCGATGTGGTAAAATCAGACGGATTGAGCCTCATCATCGTAGGATTGCCAGATACGGCCGTACGCGAATCCAAGGACAGAGTTCTCACCGCTATCAAAAACTCTGGGTTTCAACTAGGAACTGTCCATGCTATTGTCAATCTAGCCCCCAGCGACCTCAAAAAAGAGGGTTCCATTTACGATCTACCCATCGCCTTGGGACTCCTCCGCTCCGCCGGGCTGGTTTCTAGCTCCGACACTATCCAAGACTACATCATTGTGGGAGAACTCGCCCTGAGCGGAGAACTTCGCCCCATCTGCGGTGCGCTGGCCATCGCTCTTCTAGCGCGAGCGCAAGGAAAAAAAGGCATCCTTCTCCCTGCATCCAATGCCAAGGAAGCCGCTGCTGTTCCCGGCATCGACATCCACCCATTGCAAAACCTGAAGGAAGCCGTTCGATTCCTCAAAGGCACCCCGTGCCATCCTCCCATCCAGTCAACTCTCTCAGATGACTTATTCAAATCAGCCGAGGCTTCCGTCGACTTCAGGGATGTCAAAGGACAGCTCCACAGCAAACGCGCTTTGGAAGTCGCCGCCGCAGGATCCCATAACGTTGTCTTATCAGGCCCTCCTGGCTCAGGGAAAACCATGCTCGCAAAGGCTCTGATTGGCATCATGCCTGAGCTCACGTTAGAAGAGGCCATCGAAGCCACCAAGATCCATTCTGTAGCAGGCTTATTACCTCCGAATCAAGGGCTTTTGACTCTGAGGCCATTTCGCTCCCCACACCATACGATCAGCTACGCAGGGCTCATTGGAGGAGGCTCCTACCCAAAGCCAGGCGAGGTTTCTCTCGCTCATCAAGGGATCTTATTCCTAGATGAACTGCCAGAGTTTTCTCGGTCAGTCTTAGAAGTGTTACGACAGCCATTAGAAGATCGAAAGGTAACCATCAGCCGCGCAAACGGCAACTTCACCTTCCCCACGAGCTTCGTTTGCATTGCGGCCATGAATCCCTGTCCATGCGGATATCTGGGCCATCCCACCAAAGCATGTAAGGATTCAGCATTACAAGTCGACCGCTATAGAGGCAAAATTTCAGGCCCCCTCTGGGATCGCTTTGACATGCATATCGATGTACCCCCTTTGAAACATGAAGATTTCTCCGTTGAAGCCTCTGCTGAACCTTCTTCAGTCATAAGGGAAAGGGTCAAACGGGCTAGAGCGATTCAAAACAATCGCTTCGGAAAGGTCAAATCAAATGCCATGATGAGCTCTGGAGAAATCAAAAAATACTGTTCCCTCGATGCAAAAGGCAAAGAGACCCTTCGCATGGCTGTCGAGGTGACAGGAGTCTCTGCAAGGGCCTATGACAGGATTCTTCGCGTCGCAAGAACTATCGCCGACCTCGACGCAAGCGACAACATCCACAAACATCACCTCATGGAAGCTCTCAACCTCCGCAACGACAGGAAATAGAAAGGGATCTCCCACATCTTCTCTGTCAGCTTTACTCCACTTTACAACCACTGAGCCAGTGAGATCACTGAGAGGGTGTAAGATAGAGAGAAATATATAGTTCCATTCTCTCTCAATTTTCTCATATGGCCTCACTGGTCTCACTGGCTCAGTGGTAAATTTTAGAGAATGGTTTTTTTTAATCGGAGGGAGTTGAGGATCACAGAGACAGAACTGAAAGACATCGCAGCACTCGCGATCATGGGATTCAATAAGAGTCCGATAAAGGGATAGAGAATTCCAGCAGCAATAGGCACGCCCAGGACATTATAGACAAAGGCAAAAAAGAGATTTTGACGGATATTACGCATCGTGGCACGACTCAAACTGATGGCTCGCACAATCCCCATAAGGTCCCCCTTCACAAGGGTGACTCCAGCGCTCTCCATTGCCACATCGGTGCCGGTTCCCATCGCTATTCCCACATCGGCAGCGGCGAGAGCCGGCGCATCGTTGATCCCATCCCCCGCCATCGCCACCACATTCCCGCCTAATCTCAATTGAGCGATCACCCGATTCTTATCCTGAGGGCTCACGCCAGAGTAAACCTGATCGATATGGAGACTCTTCGCGACAGCATTCGCGCTGGCTGTACTATCGCCTGTTAACATGATCACTTTTATCCCTAGATTATGGAGCTCCTCAATGGCTTGATGCGTTGTCTTTTTGATTGGATCGGCCACCACAATCATTCCAGCGGCATGACCATCTATGCTCACAAAGACGACCGTTTGCCCCTTCTCTTGAAATTCTTTCGCTTGGATGGATAAATCCGAGAGCCCCTTAAATAATTCCATTTTTCCTATCAACAAGTGATGCCCAGCCACTTTTCCTTCTACACCACCACCGGTCATTGAATGAAATTCCTCTGCTGTCGGGATTTCAATATTCCGGTCCTTTGCTGCTTGTATGATGGCTAAAGCTAAGGGATGCTCGCTATTCTGTTCCAGACCAGCTGCCAACCGCAGCAGTTCAATCTCCTGGTGCATTGTAGTAGGAATAATCTGTATAACTTTAGGCTTTCCTTCTGTCAGCGTTCCTGTCTTATCGACAACCACAGTGTTGACCTTCTCCAGGGTCTCCAAGGCTTCCGCATTTTTGATCAACACTCCCATCTCAGCCCCTTTGCCTACACCGACCATAATCGCCATTGGAGTGGCTAATCCAAGCGCACAGGGACACGCAATGATCAGCACCGCTACAGCATTCACCAAAGCATAGACATAGCGTGGCTCTGGGCCCACCCAAGCCCAAATGATAAAGGATAAAAGTGCGATTAGAATGACAACGGGCACGAAATATCCTGACACTTGATCAGCCAATTTTTGGATGGGAGCACGACTTCGCTGTGCCTCTGAGACCATCTGGATGATCCGAGCCAAGATCGTCTCACTTCCGACCCGCTTTGCCTTCATCAAGAAACTTCCGGTCCCATTCAAAGTCCCGCCTGTCACCTCATCACCAGCCTGCTTTTGAACAGGAAGGGGTTCGCCCGAGATCATGGACTCATCCACAAAACCGGTTCCTTCTGTGATCACACCATCCACAGGAATCTTCTCACCCGGTTTTACCCTAAGGAGATCCCCGACTTGAACTTGATCGATAGACGCCTCTTCCTCACGGCCATTGACAATAAGGTGGGCGCTCTTAGCGGCTCTGCCGAGCAGAGATTGGATGGCCTTACCCGTTTGGCTTCTCGATCTGAGTTCCAGAACCTGTCCTAATAAGACTAGCACGGTGATCACTGATGCGGCTTCGAAGTAGATAAAGAGTTCACCCTTCTCTTTGAAGGAATCGGGAAATGTCCCAGGGAATAGCACAGCAGCCACACTATAACTATAGGCTGCCCCAATGCCCAAGGCAATCAATGTAAACATGTTCAACGAGCGATTGACGATTGAGCGCCAAGCTCTCTCAAAAAAGGGCCAACCTGCCCATAGGACCACCGGTGTGGATAAAACGAATTGAATCCAAGCGGAATAGGGAATGGTTTTAACTGCTGCCAAAACCAAAATAGGCACTGTCAAGACAGCCCCTATGATAAAGCGACGGCGTATGTCAAAATACTCTGAATCATCCCCTTCACTTGCAGCGATCAAAGGCTCTAGGGCCATCCCACAGATAGGGCAATACCCAGGATGATCTTGCCGTATCTCCAAATGCATGGGGCAGGTATAGAGCGCTCCTAGTGGAGCCTTAGATGGAGCTTTATCGTGGCCGCAATGGGAGCAGTGATTACCAGTTGTTATCGGTTTCATATCCTAAGACGATGAGTAGGTTTCCAAAATGCTTTTTAAAGGCTTCTTTATGTGCTGGTTTGAACAGTTCCTTCCATTTGTAAATTTGCCCCTCTCTGAAGGTCGGCTTAAAAGGTCCTTCCTCATTTCCCCACAGGATCGAAGCGATGTGCTCCACCTTTTTAGAAGTCATCGGGATGGACAACTCCTTGGCCAATCTGATGATGAGCTGTTTCTGCACTTTATCATCCCCACCCCCTTGGCTGCCCACAAGATCTTCATAACGGGATACGATGACATTAGGATGATCTAACAATTGCACAGCCCGTTCTGCGCTGGCTTTAATGTTAAATACAGTGTCTTTATGGAGGGTCTCAGAGGCACAGATGACGTACATCAGCTTATCGTCAAAGGTCGCATTGGGACCTAATGCGTTATTAATGATTGACTCCTGCCAGTAGATCATCGAGACGCAAGCATCGCGAAGATCGCGGATCTGAATGACGCATTTCCATTCGGGATGCTTATGGATATACCGCATGAAGGGTTTAGCGAAGTTGAAATGCGAGAATAGGAAGAGATTATTCTGTTTGGCATGGGTGAAAACCTCATTGACAACTTTTTGGGTCAGGATATTTTCAACCTCGAAGGAGTTTGTCTCCTGATTGGGATAATATCTCTTAAACCAGTCGGGAGGTCCATATTTCTTTTTCGTGGTGCTCAGCTCGAAAAATTTGTTGATCAGCCCCGTTCCGCATTTGGGAATGGTCAACACAACAAAATCAACTTCTTTCCTAGCTGGATGCGAAGAGCTGGATTGCACAGTTGCCACCATACCGGTGAGTAGTAAGACTAAACCAAATGTCAGTTTCCTCAGCATGGGGGATTCTCCTTATTTGAGTCATATGTTTAACACAAAAGGACAATAAGGACAATGACGACATTAAGGACCTTAAGGACAATAACGACATTGAGAACATATTGTCCTTAGGGTCCTTATTGTCCTTAATGTCCTTATTGTCCTCAATGTCCTTATTGCCCTTTACCAAATACAGAAAATGTGTCATAGTGGCCTTTCCAAAAGGAGATTTTTATGACATGGGTTGATAAATCGATGAATACACAGTGGCAGAAAAATGCGCATATTCTGCTTAACTCGAGCAGCGGATATCTAACGGTTGACTCACAATACAGTATACGCCGTTCATCCTATCTAGGCCGCATCTGGTTTGTAATCGTAGATTTCGTGACGAGAGGAAAAAAAACACAGCAATTGAACATCGCGGTAGAAAAAACCATTGCAGAAGTAAAAAAACACCTCGACATCTCAAAAGAAAAATTGGTCAACAAGCTCCCAGAGATCCCCTCCGACAAAAATCAATTGCACAATGCTGAATCAGGAGAGTTTACCGGGATGACTCCAGATCAACGTAAAAGTTGTAAGGAAGTATCTCTTCTTATTTTCCACCTCGTTTTGCAGCAGCCGATAAACTACGGCTATTTCACGGACGTGGGATATGTATCTCTCACAAAATTACCCGAGGGAATACGACAACATAAACAACTTACCGATCGTACAAAAGCTCTTCCTGGTCTAAGTGAGATCTCTTCCTTCTATACCTTTGACTTCGTTCAAGACCCTGTTAAAAAAGAGTTTATTCAGTGGACTATCAAACGTTTAGAAGGTGTTTAGCAGAATGTCATGGAGGGGAATGCCTCTAAGGAAGTCGTCGGCCTTCATGGCTTTTTTGCCTTCGAGCTGGAGCTCAAGAATAACAAGGGCATCTTTCCCAGTTGCAATCAGAAGCGCTCCTCCGGGAAGAATTGTCCCAGGTTTATCTGAGCCTTGGTAGGGTTGGACCCTGCTCCGTAGGATTTTGAGGCGCTTCTTTTCTCCTCGAAAGTTTACATAACACCAGGCTCCTGGATGGGGATTCACCCCTCTGATCAGATTATGAATGGCTTCGGCAGGCTGATCCCATCTGATCTCGCAATCCTCAAGTTCTATCTTAGGGGCTAACGTGGCTTGGGTATGATCCTGTGGAATCCGTTTAACATTTCCAGCCCCCACCTCTTGAATCACTTTCAACAATGTCTTCTTGCCAGCCTCAAGCAAACTCTGTTCTAATTCCCCATATGTCATTTCAGGAGGTATCGGAACCTTAGCAACTTCGATCATGTCTCCCGCATCCATCTGTTTGACCATATGCATAATGGTTACACCCGTTTCTTTCTCTCCATTAATGATGCATCTTTGGATAGGCGCAGCCCCACGGTATTTGGGAAGCAAGCTAGCATGCACATTGATACATCCAAGCCGTGGCATATCCAAGAGATGCTGTTTGATTATCTCCCCATAGGCGACGACAACAAATAAATCGGCTTGATACCCCTGCAAAGTAGCTGCAAAGTCAGGGGCAGACACGAGTGGAGGCTGATGAAGTGGGATCGGAGGTCGATGATTCAAAGCGATAATCTTGACAGGTGTTGGCGAAGGAGCCCCGGAACGCCCCTTTGGACGATCTGGCTTAGAGATGACCGCTACAACGTTGATTCCCTTCTCTAATAGGTAGCGGAGCGTCTCAGCTGCAAAGGGAGGAGTCCCAAAAAAAATGACCTTCATCAATTGTCTCTATTTCCTAGCAATTCGACAAGGAACAGGATAGATAGGATCGGGCAGGATTAGCAGGATAGAAAAATTAAATTTTTTTATCCTACTTATCCTGCCGCTTGCGATCATGCATATCCTGTTTCTTGTTTCCTACTGACTTCCGACTCCTGAATCCCGAGCTATTTCTTTGCGCTAGTCACAGCCAAAGCCTCATCGCTTTCTTCCTCTTCAGCTGGCTGAGGGAACTCCTCGTCGTTAGCTTGCAAGCCCATCAAACCCCGCTTGGACAGACGGCAGAAAGCGACAAAGTGTTTCACTTCAGGAAGTGGAAGGAGTTCTTTTTCAATGCGATCTAATGCCTCGTCTACACGTAGCTGTGAACGGTATAGCAACTTAAATGCTTTGCTCAATTCGCGTCGAGTCACCAGATCATAGCCATGCCTCTTCAACCCAATGATATTGAGTCCGCCAAACTTAAAAGGAATCCCCGCTCCAATGGTGTAAGGTGGAATATCATGGGTAATCCGACTCATCCCTCCTACCATCGCATTGCGTCCAATGCGAGCAAACTGGTGCACTCCCGTCATCCCCGCGATGACAACGCAGTCCTCCACAGTCACATGGCCAGCAAGCATCGCATTGTTGCTCATAATGACCTTATTGCCCACCACACAATTATGCGCAATATGACAATAAGCCATGATCAAGCAGTTATCGCCAACTTGGACGACAGATCCTTCTTGACATGAGGAATTGATGGTGACAAATTCGCGAATTTCACAATTTTTTCCGATCTTGACATAGGTGGTCTCGCCACGGAATTTGAGGTCTTGGGTCTTAGTTCCAATGCTGGACGAAGGATAAATCGTGGTTCCACTTCCAATCGTCGTATGTCCGTCGATATAAACAAAGGATTTTATCGTCACGTTATCTTCAATCATGACATGTGGGGAGTTGATCACCACATAGGCTTCTATTGTCACATTTTCTCCCAAGGTGACGCCAGGTGCAATCACAGCTGTAGGATGAATCTTAGGGGATCTGGTCATTGATAATTCCGAGGTTAAATCAGTTTTTTGTCTACAAATACGAATCCTATCTCAGCTTCTACAGCCACCTTCTCTTTGACAATCGCTTCAGCTTTGACGCGTCCTCCCTTGCTGCTAAAATGAAGGCCTTCACATCGCAGTAGAAGGACATCTCCCGGCTTGACGGGATGGCGAAACTTAGCGTTGTTCACATTCAGCAAGATGGCAATCTTATTTTCTCTGCCCTTGAGATGAACTAATACCCCTCCAGCCTGCGCCAATGCCTCTAAAATAAGAACCCCAGGCATAATGGGTGCATCTGGGAAATGGCCTTGGAAAAATGACTCATTAATCGAAACATTTTTTTGAGCCAGGATGAATCCTTTCTCCATATCTATCTCTAATACACGGTCCACAAGTAAAAAAGGATAGCGATGGGGCAAAATATTGAGAATCTGCTTGATATCAAGTTCTTGAGACTTATCACTCGGCTCACTCATCGATGCTCCCCCTCGCAAAATAATTTGATAGCTTCTTAGCAAAGGCAAAATTGGACCCATGCCCCGACCGGATAGAGATAATATGCGCATGAAAATCGATTCCGGTTAACGAGAGATCCCCAATCATGTCGAGGATCTTATGTCGGGCCATCTCGTTTGGAAAGAAAAGCCCTTCCTTGCTCAACACCACGTCATCCTTAATCACCACGCCATTATTGAGGCTAGCGCCCTTAATAAGACCACGGTCCAATAGAGGGGCAATCTCCTGATAAAGCGAAAACGTGCGGCATGGAGCAATCTCCCTCTTGAAATTATCGTGATTCACAATCACCGTATGAAATTGTCCATTCAAAATGGGGGATGCAGGATAAGACAACGTATAGCTGATCCGATATCCTTCGTAAGGAAGAGCCACAATTTGAATCTCTTCGTCTGCCCAATAAAGAGGCTCAGTCACTTTGACCACTTTGAGGGGAGCATGCTGTTCTACAAATCCCCCACTTTCTAACATCTCAATGAAAACATCCGAACTGCCATTTCCAACTGGAGGCTCAATATTCGATATCTCAATACATAGATTATCAACCTGACAGGCTTTGACCGCAGCTAAGACATGTTCGACAGTATGGATGCGGGCTTCTTTGATCCCAATAGTCGTGCTTCTAGAGGTGTCCAATACATTCCCAAGTGCAGCTGGAATGATCGGTTGTCCTGGCAGATCTATCCGTTTGAAAAAAACACCAGAGCCCTCTTTGGCAGGACACAATCGCAACGTGACGATGTGACCGGTATGAACTCCTATCCCAGAAAATTCTGTTACCTTACCGACAGTACGTTGTGGACGTGTCATTTTAGCATTCACTTCAGGATCAACCGCTTGACTTCATGTTACAAGAAGCAGATATCTTAACCAATGCCCTCGTTTTCCACAAGACTAAAACGCCTAAAACAGCCTAAAACGCCAACGACAATAAGGACAGCAAGGACCCTAACGACATAAGTAAGCCTTCGACGAACCCTGTAGTTTACCGCAGAGCCACAGAGTACGCAGAGAAAACACAGAGACTGTTTTTGTGAAAAAAAATCTTTGCGTTTCCTCGGCGCTCACTGCGGCTCTGCGGTAAACTACGGGGTTCGTCGAAGGTTTACCGACATAAAAGACTTACTGTCCTTATGGTCGTTATTTTCCTTATTGTCATTTTATTCATCTAATAACAATTATTTAAAAAACACAATTATTTATCTTGACTAACAAATGTAATTATGATATTATAATTATTCAAACTGGAGGTAATAATATGCCACAAACAGCAATGAATAAATTATATGATGCGGGGTGTGCTGCCTATGACTATGCGGCTAACCAATCATTCAAATTAGCGAATAAACTGACACATCCTGTCGGCTCACGCAAACTTGGCAAGTTGATTCTTTCTTCCTTTTCAAACCTCGAGTACTACACAGGAAATAAATATATTCCTGCCTTCACGAATACCATTAAGGGTGGCGTTGACCTCATCGATTTCGGCTCCACGGCTATTCTTGGAACATTATTACTTAACCCACTTAATGCTAGAAATCTCGACTATGCTGAATTAGAAAAATCATTAAGAGATACTCTACCAGAAAATCAAAAAAAATCAGTTGCATCAGTGATGACTGCTTTCAAAAAAGAAGCTAAAGATATCACTCACCGGCAGCAAGCTATGAGCCTATTAACGGACATCCTCGTCAAGCAAGGAATCTATACTGCTGCCACAGATGCAGAGACATTGCTAGGCAGAGTGACGATTCAGACAAAATCTCGCCCTGTTTTGAAAACGATCAACCTCGCCTTGTCATTGGTTTGCACTCTTGGATCCAATCTGAAGTCGCTCGATAAATTCGGCATTTTAAGCCTAGCTCAAATCTCCACAACGCTTGGAGCAACAAAAGTATTTGGTTTTGTCGCTCATGTGGCTCTAGACACCACTTTGGGGATTGTTTCTTGCGCTGCTAACGTCGTCCTCATCGCTCACACTGCATGGGACATGATAGACGCAAGGCATCAACTCAACAAAGGCGGAGCCGAAGAGAACGAAGATTGCCACGCTAGAATCAAGAACGGCTGGTGGATCCTTGCCGCCGAAATTACGGACCTCGCTTCTACAGCCCTTCCGATGGCTTTTGTCACCCTCAATCCACCTGTTGTACTTGGACTAGGGTTAATCGCAAAATCTGTTGGCCTAGTCGCCTTCTGTAACACCGAGTCGTAGGGTATTAAAAGCGGCGCTAGGCACATTCACATCAAGCTAGCATAGGTTACTCAATCACAGTGTCGTTTTAAATTTTCTACCACAGAGATCACAGAGAACACAGAGAAGAGAGTTATTTAATCCTTGCACGCAGTGCAAGGATGACTCTATCGACGTTGAAAGACCTATAAACATTGCACTCCGTGCAATGTTTATAGGTCTTTCAACGTCGATAATAATCGAAAGTGAATAGACACCCAGTCTAAGTAACATTCTCTCTCTCCTCTGTGTTCTCTGTGATCTCTGTGGTAAAAAATAAGAATGCGCTTTGCACCGCCTTTTAATTAGAGAACCCTTCCGCTGAAAAATTCTGGAATAATATTCATCTTTTCACTAACACTAAGGGATCATAACAACGGCGGAATCGATGAAAAAAAAACCGATGCTTTTCGCGGGCACCTCGCATCCTGAGTTGGCTAGAGGGGTATGCACAGAATTGGGAATCCCCCTAGGACAGATCAGGCTCGATCAATTTCCCGATGGAGAAACCCATGTCGAGATATTAGAAGACGTTCGTGGACAAGACGTTTACATCCTCCAATCGATGGCACGCAATCCCAACCACTATCTGTTGGAATTGCTCATCATCATCGATGCAGTGAAGAGATCCTCTGCAAGAACGATCACCGCCATCATCCCCTACCTCGGTTATTGCCGACAAGACCGTAAGGATAAACCGGGAGCACCCATTACAGCTAAATTGATTGCGAATATCTTAACTGTAGCCGGAATCACTAATCTTATCACTTTAGACTTACACGCAGACCAAGTCGAAGGGTTTTTCGAGACCCTCGTGGATCACCTCCATTGTCAAAAATTCCTTGGTAAGGCCGCCAAAGCCATCATTGGGCAGGAATACATGGTTGTCGCTCCCGACATCGGAAGTATTAAAATTGCCGAAAGAATGGCTAAATTACTCAATGTCGATCTTGCCCTTATTCAAAAAGAACGATTAAGTGCTTTCGATGTACGCATGACTCTGATTGGAGATGTGAAAAATAAAAATGCTTTGATTGTGGACGATCTCTGCTCAACGGGCGGAACTTTGGTTGCCGCCGCCAAACTGTGTCACGAGCAGGGTGCAAAGAAAATCATGGCCGCGGTCACACACGGACTTTTTGTAGGCGACGCAATTAAAAATTTGGATTCCAGTGTTTTAGAATTGATTCTCCTCACAGACACTATCCCTCCAGACAGCTCCCCGTTACCTGCCAAGATGCGGACAATCTCGGTAGCACCCATGATTGCTGATGTCATTAGAAAAAATCAGGCATGAGGCATCAGAAGAGTGCGTTTCTGCGTTCTCAGCTCTTCTAAGAAGAGTGCAAACGAATCTCTTAGCATGTCCGACGCGGCTCTCCAAGCCGTTGGGTCCCCAGGTATCCTTTGGCTTGCTCTCACTCCATCGAGAACCCCTCTCAAGCCGTATAGCTTAATGAGATACTTATCTAATGTCTCTTTGCATGTTTGAGCAGAATGGCCAAAAAGTTCAGAAACATGAAACCCCTGTTCCGTTTTCTCCACTGTCGCTGGGACTATCTTCCCAATCGGATTTACAACCAAAAGCTTGGGACTGTTGAAAATGGATTGGTGAGTGTCTTCTATCCAGTGAACGGCCGGATTTCCCCCTGCTTTGTCCACAGGTGCCAGAGGACGCTCTTCTCGATGAGCGAGAAAACCCCATGCATGACCTCTATCATGCCTGGTTTTATCTTTTGTTGTATGGGAGATCAGAAAACAGAAAGGGGAGTCAATGTGTAAACCACGAAGCTGTCTCCTGATTGGGGGAATAATGGACCCAGCAAATCCTACATCCACAAAAAGGCAGCGATCACCTCGCTTGAGTCCCGTTTCCTGAAGGATATACTTTCTTAAAATCTTGGGATCCCGATCCTTTTGTGTTTCAAGATATTCTCTCACATGAGTGTCTGAACGGCTAATGCTCTCCTCTTTTCCTGTTGAACTATAGGCCAAAGTTCTAGAAACATAGATTAAATGAAGTTCGACCTGACCATATCTTTGCTGATTTGCCCCTTTCAAAATTTGAGCTGCATGATAAGGAGCAATCCCATCTCGAGCTAGGAAAATCAGTTTTCTCTTCTCAATAAGAGCTGTGTCTAACAGACTCTCCGCCCAGTCAGCCAAAACAGGTCCGTAATATCTTTGAGATGTCGCATAGGTCGCCATCGCCTTTAGAATCAGTGTTTGCGTCTCCTTCTCTTCAATTTCATTTCCAATTGCAAGAGCAATCTCCTGCCTCAGCTGGTGCTGTTTTGTGTCCGACAACCATCCCTGAATGTCCCCCACCATCTGACTTGTAAGAGGATCCTCAATCCGAGTTTCCGATAAAAGAGGAAATCTGTTTTTCCATAAATAATGTTGTAAATTAAATGGAGCAGCGAGTTCAAATTTTTCATCAACTAATAGATTGTTCTTTATTTCAACGGAGTTTTTTATGAGTATGTTTTCATTAAGTAGATTTGAATCAGATCGGTTAATTATTTACGCGGCTTCTTTTCTACGAGCATTAGGAATTGGATTGATTGGAATATTACTCGCCATTTATCTCATGCAATTGAATTTGACTAAAACACAGGTAGGAATGGTGGTAAGCGTCGGTCTTCTCGGTGCTGCTTTTGGAAACATCTTCGTAACCTTCTTTGGAGATCGTGTTGGAAGGAAAAAGACTCTTGTGATGTATGCCCTGCTGAGTGCTGCAGGGGCGATTGCGCTTTGCCTCTCTTCGAACTTTTATACGATTTTAATTACAGCCTTTTTCGGCATGTTGAATGCCAGGGGAAAGGACCGGGGCGCAGCCCTGGTGGTTGAAACAGCCATTATCCCTACCTTTGAAGAAGCCCAAAATCGTACGAGGGGTTTTGCTTGGTATTCCCTCATTCAAGATATTGGATTAGCCATCGGTGGTGTCATCGCGGGCGTGCCCACCCTTCTAACCACATTCGCAGGAGTTCCTCAGCTATTAGCCTTTAGAATGACTTTCGCCATTTACGCAGGCTGTATGATTATTATCGCCCTTCTTTACCTCTATCTCTCGGATCGTGTCGAAGTTCCTCTCGAGAAACTCAAAATTAAACTCTCTCCAGAAGGAAAGAAGATCATGATGAAAGTAGGATCGTTCTTTGCCATCGACAGCTTAGCTGGAGGCTTTTTAACATCGGCCCTTTTAGCCTATTATTTTTATGAAAGATTCGGTGTCAGCGTAGAAGTCCTAGGTGTATTCTTCTTCGTTGCTCGCTGCTTAAACGCGGTCTCTTACTTGGGCGCCACCTGGCTATCCAAGAAAGTCGGTCTTTTGAATGCCCTTGTTTTCACTCACACCCCTTCAAGTTTGATCCTGATCGCAGCTGCCTTTGCCCCCACGTTTCCCATTGCAGCCGCTCTATTTCTATTGCGAGAAATGCTCGTGGAAATGGATGTCCCAACGCGCCAATCCTATCTCATGGCTGTGGTAAAACCCGAGGAACGTACCATGATATCGGGTATCGCCCTGATTGTGAGAATGTTAGGATGGGCCGTTGGTCCTGCTATCGCTGGATTCGTGATGCACACGATGTCTAATACAACGCCACTGTTTATAGGTGCGGGTATGAAGATCACCTACGATATGCTTCTGTACTTCTCGTTCCGTAAGGTAAAACCCCCTGAAGAACCTTCTGAAGTTGAAGTCGCTCCCAAACCAGAGCTGGTTTCAGCTACAGCGTAATTTCATTTAGGATTGTTATGAACAGACTACTCTTTTTATTACTATGTGTGTGGGCCATCCAGGCCCATGCTTCTGAACAACCATTCATTGTAGCCGTGGGGTCTACCAATAAGGTTAAACTCGAAGCTGTGAAGGAAGTCTTTCAAGACTATCCCCTACTCGATGAAGCTGAAATCACCTCCTACAAGGTTCCCACCGAAGTGGCCGAACAACCTCTCTCATTAAATGAAACCATTCGCGGAGCAAAAAACAGAGCGAAAAATGCTTTCAACACATGCGGAAAGTGTAAGTTCAGCATCGGTATTGAAAGCGGATTGATGAAGGTCGAAGAGTCCAAATCGGGCTTTATGGAGTTCACAGTCTGTTCCATTTATGATGGAAAAGACTATTATCTAGGCCAGTCCGCAGCCTATGAGATGCCCCAAAAGATCATTGACTTGGTCGTCAACCAAAAAATGACAATGGCTGAAGCATGCTACGAGGCTGGTTTGAGCAAGGACATAAAACTGGGCGAAAAAGAAGGGGATATCGGGATTCTGTCGAAGGGACGGATGACCCGACAAGACCAGAGCGAACAAGCCCTCGTGGTTGCCCTTATCCAACTCGAAAACTTCAACCTTTACCGTTCGCCCAACGTTTATGGACATAGAGAAAGTCCAACCCGCTGCAGCGCGAAGCGTTGAGCGAGCTTGCGAGCTCCATGGAGTGCGGCGCTGCGCGCCGCCTTAAATTTGGACCAGTCTACAAACCCACAACCTTCAATTCTAGAAGCCTTGGTATGGGTTTATGATTTTGTTTTGCAAACCAGAGATCATAACGATATTGTAAGTTAAGCCAAAACTCCGCAGAAGTCCCTAGTGCATCGGAGAAATCCAAAGCTATTGCCTCTGTTACACGCCGTTTCTTATTAATGATTTCACTTATCTTTGGTTGGGTCCAAGAGCCTCCAAGACGACCAGCAAATTTTTCTTGAGATAGCCCAAGTGGCTTTAAAAATTCTTCAAACAAGATCTCTCCTGGATGAGTAGGTGGTCGGTTTTTTGGAAGCATTGGTACCTCTTAATGATAATCTATTATTTCAACTTCTTCCACACCGAGATCAGACCAACGAAACACAATTCGATACTGATCGTTTATGCGGATGCTATGCTTCCCCCTCAAATCACCTCTTAGCAGTTCAAGATGATTGCCTGGGGGTTCTTTCAGGTCGTTAAGACTTAGAGCCGCATCTATCATATCAAACTTTCGACACGCTTTCGAATGCAGATCAGGATGTAATCTCTTATGGGACTTTTTTGAGTTGATCCCATGATATATGTCCTCGGTTGCATCATCCGCAAATGACTTTATCACCGAGATCCTCCAGCCGCTTAATACCATTATATCATATTCCAATATAAATACAATAAAATTCTATAAAAGTCTTCGCCACTACCAATCTATTCCCATTTATAATAATCTCAGTTTCTATGGAAAAGCAAACGATGACCTGCCAACAGTGCAAAAAGCAGTTCGAGATTTCTGCTAGAGAAGACCCACGCTTCTGCCCTTTCTGTGGAAACCCCCTGCAAGAAGAAGGTAAGATCGGGAACCGCTATCAAATTCTTGAAACCATCGGAAAAGGAGGCATGGGAGAGGTCGTCCTCGCCTTCGACAGCACCTGCGACAGGCGGATTGCCCTCAAGAGAATTCGTTCCGACCTCGTTGAACACCCCCAGGTGAAGTCCCGATTTCTGAATGAAGCCCATATCACTTGCCAACTCACCCACCCCGCTATCATCCCCATCTATACCATCAACGATGTGCCCTCAAATAGCTATTATACCATGCCCTACGTCGAAGGTAAAACCCTCAAAGAGATCCTTCGAAAAACCCGTCAACAGGAAAAGATAAGTCACAACTCACATCATAGCGGTGGATCCATTCCAGCTCTGATGCGCACGTTTCTGACGGTATGTCAAGCCATCGCATATGCCCACTCTAGAGGAGTCCTCCACCGTGATCTCAAACTCGAAAATGTGATTGTCGGAAAATATGGCGAGGTACTCATTCTGGATTGGGGCTTAGCCAAATATATCGAAAGCAGCCCCACTGAGGATGAATCCTTAGACATCGAACCCAAACATGCCAATATCACAAGAGCTGGAAAAACCGTCGGAACAATTGCGTACATGGCCCCAGAGCGTGCATTTGGACTTCCTGCCACAATCCAAACGGATATCTATTCTCTAGGAGTCATGCTGTATCAAATGCTGACTCTACGCTCCCCTTTTCGCAGAGGAAAAACCATTGAGGACTTCAGAAAGAAGGTCTCTCAGGAAAAGCTCATCGACCCTCTCGTATTAGCCCCCTACCGCGATATTCCGAGGATGCTCGCGCGTATCGCACAAAAATGCCTTGCTGTGGAACCAACAGACCGGTACCAATCTGTCGATGACCTCATCCACGACCTAGAAAACTACATTGAAGGCCGTTCCGAATGGTTTCCCGCCGCTCAGCTTGATATCAAAGAAAAACAAGATTGGGAATTCCAAGAAAATATTCTAATCGCGCAACACATGGCCGTCACCCATGCAGCAGAAGAGGCAGAGTGGGTCAACCTCATGATCTCCAAAGCCTCCTTCACAGGGAATACCAAATTAGAAACTGAAGTTTGCCTCCATGATAAAGGACATGGCATCGGATTCCTCTTAAGCATCCCTGAATCAAGCGAAAGGGGGTCACTCACAAGTGGCTATTGCCTATGGATTGGCTCCGACATCAACCGCTCAACAAAATTAATGCGATCCAATGTTGAAGTCGTCGATGCCCCAGACATCTATCTAAAGCGCCATGAATGGGCTCGGATCCGCATCGAAAAAGTAGAACAAAGCCTTCATTTATATATCAATGACACCCTCCAACTTTCCTACATCGCTCATCTCCCATTGATCGGCACACACATCGGCTTGCTATCCCGCGATGCCGATTTCACAATTCAGCCTCTCCAAGTATTTGTAGGAAGCTTGAATATCATGGTCAACTGCCTGGCTGTCCCCGATGCCTTTCTGGCTCATGAAGACTTTCCCCAGGCCCTCAGCGAATATAGGAGGATCGCCTACACATTTCCTGACTGGCCTGAAGGGCGTGAAGCCCTATTCCGAGCTGGGCTCACTTATATCGAACAGGCCAAAAAGAGTTCAAATAAAATCGAACTGCTTGACAAAGCCTTGGAGGAGTTTGAAAAGCTCCACGAGACTCCAGGAGCCCCCCTAGAATATCTAGGAAAGGCCATTGTATACCAAACTTTAAATGAAGAGACAGAAGAAATTAAATGCTTTGAACTAGCTTACCATCGCTATCCTAACCACCCCTTGCTTGCCGTCCTCCAGGAACAGGTCATCTCCAGGATGCACGAAGTCGCTCGCTACCATCGCATCGCTGCCTACCATATTATCCTCCTGGCCGTCCGCCATTTCCCACGCGATGCCATCGACACCCATACCAAAAGACTCTTTAATAGCCTCCAACGCCATTGGGAATACTTACCTTTCATTGAAGAAGACACCAGCAAAGATAAACATCTGCAAAATGATCATTTTGCTATCCAATTGGCCTTTTGGCTTGCAAAACCTTATATTATTGAAGACATCATTAAAGATCTTATGGCACGAACCCCTGTCTCCGAAATAGAGGTCGGACACGCCATCTTCAGCCTCATCGAATTGGGATCCTGGACATTGGCAAACAAAGTGATGACCGAAATTGCAAACCACGACCCCAATCTAGTCCTACTCCCCTTTTGGAGCCTTCTACAAATTACTGTTGAAAGCCATGTCAAATCCCTCAATGAGCTCCTAGATTTCATTTTTCTACGCACTCTCCACCAGATCGATTTTCAAGAATGGCGCACACTGATATTATTATTAAACCTTGCCCTGGATCAGAACAACCTGACACTGATCCACCAATGCGCTGAGAAACTTGGCCAATCCGCACTCACCTTTGAGCAGCAGTTACAACTGAACGAGATCCGAATCTGGGCGTATCTAGTTGAACAAAATTGGAACGCGGCAGGTGAAGTCCTCTTTAGCTATCCTGAGGAACTCTTGAACAAGGAGTCGACTCTGCTTCATTTCCTCTATGGGTGCTGGCTACAAGGCACAGAAGGCAAGGAAATATCCATGATCCATTTCTCAGGAATATTAAATGTCCCCTATCCCCGCTCATGGACTCTTGCGAGCCACTATTTAATCGAACATCTCAATCCCGATTCCGCATGGTTTTCTAAGGCTTTCTTGTGGGAAAAACGCCAGCTCTATCGCCAGCTCTCCTTGTATTATGCCTGTGTCGGCGATACCAAAGCCCAAAATGATTATAAACAGCTCTACCTTCAACAGTTTATTCATGTTTAAATCTCTTGCAAAAATGATATCAAAATGATATCATAATGATAAAAGGAGATTCCTATGACTCAAAAACAAACGCGGGATCTATTAATCCGAAACATCCCTGTAGAGGTTTA
>Ga0207159_1037_pt1 | contig 34295 bp, 28 predicted proteins | sample Alteio_BWMinHeat_23_FD_153511 | JGI IMG/M metagenome (GOLD analysis project Ga0207159, IMG submission 153511) | Enriched cells from forest soil in Barre Woods Harvard Forest LTER site, Petersham, Massachusetts, United States -... | ecosystem: Environmental > Terrestrial > Soil > Temperate forest >... | reverse complement strand
ACCGTGCCCAATTTTTCTGCACGCCCAGCGCGACCCGCCACTTGCCAAAGTAATTGGCCAGTACGTTCCAGTGCGCGAAAATCGGCGCTCAATAATCCGCCATCGGCATCAATAATTCCCACCAAGGTGACTTGTGGAAAATGATGGCCTTTAGCCAGCATTTGCGTGCCAATTAAAATTTGCGGTTTACCCGCTTGAATTTGCTCGAGCAGATGGTGTAGGGCGCCTTTTTTGCGCGTGTTATCGCGATCAATCCGTAAAATATCAATATCTGGAAAATGTTTTTGCAACACATTTTCAATACGCTGGGTACCCAGACCAATGGGGAGAAAATCTTGTGCGCGGCAATGATCGCATTGCGTGGGTAATTCTTGATTGCCATCACAATGATGACAATGCAAACGCGACGAGGTTTTATGATAAATCATGCGCGCATCGCAACGGTGGCATTTCATCACTGTGCCGCATTCACGGCACATCCACACCGGCGCAAAGCCGCGGCGATTGATAAACAGCATGACTTGCTGGCCTTGCTGCAAATGTTCACGCATGGCCGCGAGTAACGGTGCGGATAATCCTTGATCCAGCTGCTGCTTGCGGATATCGATGATCTGAAAACAGGGTAATTTTGCATTGCCCGCGCGTTCAGTAAGCGAAAGTTGTTGGTAGCGACCAAGCGCGGCATTTTGCAAGCTTTCTAATGAAGGCGTTGCTGAACCGAGCAGCACCGGAATCTGCCGTTGTCGCGCACGCAAAATAGCTAAATCACGTGCATGATAACGAAAGCGTTCGTGTTGTTTAAAAGAGGCATCGTGTTCTTCATCGACGACAATTAAGCCTAAGTGCGGTAAGGGGGTGAAAATCGCCGAGCGTGTGCCAATGATAATGCGGGCGGTATTGTTTTGTGCCGCTTGCCAGGCGGTGTAACGTTCGCGTTCGGTTAAGCCGGAATGAAGCGAGACGATGGGTACGCTAAAGCGATTTTGAAAACGAGATAAAGTTTGTGGGGTGAGGCTGATTTCGGGAACGAGCACTAATACTTGCTGGCCGCGGGCAAGTACATCGGTAATAGTCCGCAGATAAATTTCAGTTTTGCCGCTGCCGGTAACGCCATCGAGCAGGGTGACTTGGAATTTGTCGAGGGTGGTTAAAATAACCCCGAGTGCTTGTTGTTGTGCAGCGTTGAGCATGAGTAGTTCTGCGGATGGAAGCGTGTCCCGGCTTGCTTCTAGGGAGTGCCCGGAGGGCGGATGAGGGCTGCCCTTTCTCAACTGCGCCGGCAATGCTCCCCATAACACTTCGCCCAAAGCCGCATGATAATAATCCGCCGCCCATAGGCAGAGTTTAAACACATCGTCTGCGATGACTGGTGCCTCATCTAAGATTTCCTTAATATGTTTTAATTTTTTACGAGGAACTTCGGATTCATTCGCAATCTCTATCACAATTCCAACCAGACTACGCGATTGGAATGGCACCTTCACCCGCATGCCAGGTGTGATTTTGGATTCGCAGCCTGAGGGTAAAAGATAATCAAAACATCGTCTTAATGGGACGGGTAAGGCGACGCGGAGGATGGAGGTGGTCATATTGGATGGATCCAAAAATACTTAGGTATATGGTATAATTAAAAAGATAGTTTGGATAATAAAAAAAATTTTTAGTTATGATAAATGATTTTTATAAGAGAGGGTTTTATGGGTGCATCTCGGTATTTACGCGAAAGAGAATTAACGGCGCATCTTAAACATATTCTGGAAGAGGTTTGTAGTGTGCCGCGCAATGAATCCGGCAGGTTGGCCAGGAACATCAGTAATTCTTTGCTGCCAAGCCCAGATGGGTCTGTTAATTTGGCTAAAATGAGTGAGTTAATTCATACCGAACAACTTTCGCCCTCATTATTATTAAATTTATCCGCTGCGCTGGGTAATAAACACTTATTTAATTTTGCTTTGTCACCCGAGATGCAAAATCAGTTAACTAATAACGTTAATAAAGTTGCTAATTTATCTGAAAACCAAATTAATAATCATTTAAGTAATTTACTAGATAACTTTGCTGAAAAATTACAGCTTACCCCACAGGCGAAAGAGGCTTGGAAAAATGAAATCATGGAAGGGCTAGAACTAGATCAAAAACAAAATTTACTTTCGCTGACACCGGACATGCAAAAAAATATTTTGTCACTGGAATTGCCGCAAATGCAAAGTTTGCTTCAGGAATCTCCGGAAGATCTATATAAACTCGATGGCTTAATCAATAAAGCAGCGCAGGAATTTATAAAAATAGCGCCATTTTTGGGGGTTACTGTTAACAATAAAGATGAAACTCAAAATACGTTAGCGCAAATTTTATATGGCTTAACGGCCAATCAACCGGGCGCAGCTCCTGCTTTGGTGCAACAGATTAATCCTTTGGCGACAGCCACAGCCGTACAAGATCATGTTAATGAAGAAGGCACGGAGCCGATACAAGTAAAAGAATTAGCTAGCATGATGATTTTGTTGCTTGGAGAATATCCCGAAGTTGAAGAACAGTTAATTGCCGAGCTACAATTTATTGTTGAAAATGGACTCGGGAACAATGTTTCCGTGCAAGATCCAGATCAAGATGATAATCTTCAGCAAGTGATGGCCAAGCCTCCGGCTCCGCATCCCAAACATGGATAATTGATTTTGGAATTTCACCTATGTCGACAACCGTTTTAACCTCCCATTTGCAAACCGTGGGCCACATTTTTACCGAAATGCCGTTTAACAAAATGTTAGGTCTTAAATTAGATAAATTAGAAGCTAATGAAGTGGTGATGAGTATTACCATGCAAGAATCGTTAATTGGCAATTATTTACAAAATATTTTGCACGGTGGTGTCATTTCTTCAGTATTGGACGTGGCGGGCGGACTGGCGGCGGCAGCAATAACCACCAGTAAATATCCAGATAAATCATTACAAGAGTTAGCGGGAATTTTGGGAAAAACCAGCACCGTCGATTTACATATCCATTATTTACGCCCCGGCAAGGGCACGCATTTTCAAGTGAAAGCTTACCCAGTGCATAGCGGTAACAAAATCACTTTTACGCGTATGGAATTTCATAATAATGAATCCATGCTGATCGCGACTGGATCGGGATCATATGCGGTCGGGTAAAATCAATATTTCGATTCGTAGGTCTTATACAATTCAACGGAGCCAGGAGCGTCAGCGACTGGTTTTAAATAATTTTATAACCAGTCGCTGACGCTCCTGGCTCCGTTAGTTGCGCTGTTAATTACAAATAGACCCCTAGCCTCCAACCTCATCGAGCAGTATGATAGCACCCTCGTGATAAGCCCAAAGCAAAAGGAAAAAGATTATGCACCACGTTCTTGTCATTGGAGCGGGAAAAATTGGATCATTAATTGCGCTCTTATTAGCACGAAGTAACGATTACTTTGTACATCTCGCCGATATTTATCCTGAGAACCCCGAAACGCAACGGCTTACTGCCATGCCTAATCTTAAATATCAAACCTTGGATGCAAAAGATTCGGCAGCAGTAACAGACTTTTTAACCAAAAATCCCGTTAAAGCGATTGTTTCCAGTCTGCCTTATTATTGTAATGCGGCGATTGCTAAGGTGGCGGCGGCGCTGAATTTAAATTATTTTGATCTCACCGAAGATACGCAGACCACCAAAATTGTTCAGGAATTAGCACAACACGGAAACAGTGCGTTTGTACCGCAGTGTGGATTAGCACCGGGATTTATCAGCATTGTCGCCAATCATTTGATGCGCGATTTTCCGCAATTAGATACGGTTAAACTGCGGGTAGGTGCCTTACCAATCAACATTAGCAATGCGCTGCAATATTCTCTCACTTGGTCAACTGATGGTCTTATCAACGAATACGGTAATCTTTGCCAAGCAGTGGAAAATGGCGAAGAAGTAACTTTGCTGCCGCTGGATGATTTAGAAGAAATTAAAATTGATGGCTTGACCTACGAAGCATTTAATACCTCAGGTGGCATCGGCAGTTTGGTTGATACCTATATGGGACGTATCAAACATTTGAGTTACAAAACCATTCGTTATCCAGGTCATTGCGCCAAAATGCGTTTTCTAATGAATGATCTCAAAATGAATGAAGACCGCGATAATTTAAAACGTATTTTGGAAAAAGCGTTACCTAAAACTGGACAAGATGTCGTATTAGTTTATGTTTCGGTGACTGGTACGCAAAACGGGCAATTAGTCGAAGAAAATTATGTGAAAAAGTTTTATCCGAAAATTATTGATGGCCGCCGTTGGTCAGCGATTCAATTAACAACGGCTTCTGGGATTTGTACAATTCTCGATTTAGTCATGCGACAGCCGGAAAAATATCGCGGATTTGTGCGCCAAGAACAATTTTCATTTACTGATTTGACCGAGAATCGCTTTGGTCAATATTACGCTTAATACTGAGGAGTATACACATGGATATTCTCAAATCGCTTCATTTATCGGCAAAGAATGCTGGTGCGAGTTCAGGTGATTGGTGGGCAAGCAAACATAATCTCGGTGAAATTGTTTCCGAAAATCCTGCTAATGGAAAACCTATTGCAGCAGTATATCGTAGCAGCGATGAAGATTATCAACAGATAATGAAAAATGCAGAAACTGCTTTTCTCACTTGGCGCAATGTGCCGGCTCCAAAACGCGGTGAATTCATACGTGCATTGGGCGAGGAATTGCGAAAAAATAAAGAAGCGTTAGGCATGTTGGTATCGCTGGAATCGGGTAAATCCAAACAAGAAGGATTGGGTGAAGTTCAAGAAATGATAGACATGGCGGATTTAGCGGTCGGCCAATCACGCATGTTGTACGGAAACACCATGCATTCTGAACGGCCGCAACATCGCATGTATGAACAATGGCACCCACTCGGCATTGTTGGTGTGATTAGTGCATTTAATTTTCCTGTCGCGGTGTGGTCGTGGAATGCATTTATCGCGGCGGTCTGCGGTAATGTGGTGATTTGGAAGCCATCGCCGAAAACACCGCTGTGTGCGATTGCTGTGCAGCATATTTGTAATGCCGTCATGAAAAAATTTGGTTATCAAGGCATTTTCTCTTTATTCATCACTGATAATAATGATATTGCCAGAAATTTTGTGGATGATTCGCGAATTGCCTTGGTTTCATTTACTGGTTCAACCGCCGTGGGTCGGCAAGTTAATGAAGCAGTTGCACGACGTCTTGGTCGTTGTCTTTTAGAATTAAGCGGTAACAATGCGATTATTATGGATGATACCGCAAATTTATCTTTAGCTATTCCAGCCGTGGTGTTCGGTGCGGTGGGTACAGCAGGACAGCGCTGCACGACGACCCGGCGATTGTTCGTACAAGAAGCGATTTACGATAAAGTTGTGCAAGCGTTAATTGCTGCTTACGCCAAAATTACCATTGGTGATCCATTAGATGAAAAAAATTTAATGGGGCCATTGATCGATCACCTCGCTGTCGATAATTTTGCGAAATCGATTGCTGAAATTAAACAAGCTGGTGGTAAGATTTTATTTGGTGGCAATCGATTACCGCCACCTGGTTATTATGTAGAACCTACGATTGTGGAAGCGGATAATCATTGGGAAGTAGTGCAGCGAGAAACCTTCGGGCCTTTGCTTTATGTGATGAAATATAAAACCCTTGAGCAAGCGATCGCTATGCAAAATTACTCGCGTTTTGGTTTGTCTTCGGCTTGTTTTACGCAGCATCTGCAACATGCCGAGACATTCTTATCGACCAATGGCAGTGATTGTGGCATTGCTAATATTAATATTGGTACTTCGGGTGCGGAAATTGGCGGTGCTTTTGGTGGCGAAAAAGATACCGGCGGTGGTCGCGAAGCAGGGTCAGATGTGTGGAAGGCGTACATGCGGCGGCAGACCAATACGATTAATTGGGGCAAGGCATTGCCATTAGCGCAGGGAATTAAGTTTGAGATTTAAAAGATAATTAATTTGTTTTTTTCTATCGAGATTTATTTTCGATAATTTTTATATGCAAGTAAGGAACAACGGAGCCAGGAGCGGTAGGGTGGATTAGGTGCGCTCTTTGCACCGTAATCCACCTGCCAAGTGGAAGGTGGCGCTAGCCGCCGGTTGCCCGCTTCTCGCTGCCATTGACGCAAGAAAAAAAATTTCGCACACATACCTTCTGATCACCCACTCGTTGATATCAACGAATAAACCCCGCTGAATTTCTGTATCTTTTCTCAAAAAAGGTGTATTTTTATTGCGTAAATAACAATAAACCGGATTGAGTATGCTCTTCCTACGCAATACATTTATGACCGTCTACAAAGCCAGGGTTTATCCCAATTACTGGGATATTATGGCCTTATTATTTGTATTCACGGTCTTCGGCTTGCTGGCGTGGGATGCGCGGCAGATGGCTATACCCTATGAATTAGGCCAAGTCATACCTATTACGCTAAATCCGCATGCATTACCCATCTATGCTTTACGTACTGTCGTTCGTATGTTGATCGCTCTCGTCTTTTCGCTGTTATTTACCTTTATTTTTGGCACGTGGGCAGCAAAAAGCCCGCGCGCTGAACGCATTATTATTCCGGTGATCGATGTGCTGCAATCGGTGCCCATTTTAGGTTTTTTATCGATCGCTATCGTCGGTTTTATTGAATTATTCCCGGGTAGTTTATTAGGCCCCGAATGTGCCGCCATATTTGTGATTTTTACTTCGCAAGCGTGGAACATGGCTTTAGGTTTTTATCAGACCATGCGTTCAGTGCCATCAGAATTAAAAGAAGCTGCTCATATGTTTCATCTTTCCGCTTGGCAGCGTTTTTGGCGGATTGAAGTCCCCTTTTCATTGCCAGGTTTGTTATGGAACATGATGATGTCGATGTCCGCAGGTTGGTTTTTTGTGGTTGCCGCAGAAGCAATTTCAGTTTCCAATCAGCAAATTGCTTTGCCGGGAATGGGTTCTTATATTGCGCTCGCGATCAAGAGCGCGGATTTGCGCGCGATTGCTTATGCGATTATCACCATGTTTGTGGTCATTTTACTTTACGATCAAATTTTATTTCGGCCTTTAGTCGCTTGGGCAGAAAAATTTCGTTCGGAACAAGTGGCGGGTGAACACGAAGCGCAATCCTGGATGATTTCTTTATTTCGTCGTACGCGATTAATGCGTTATTTAGGCCAACAATTTACTAGACTCGCTGATGCATTTGTAAATATTCGCGTATTCCGTTCTAAACCTCGTATTTATATGGAAACCATTCCTACCAAGAATTATGAAAAATTGATGACAGTCTTTGGTTATGTATCATGGGTGGCGTTGACTACGGCCGCCATCATCTTTTTAACTAATTTTATCATTCAATCTATTCCGCTACGGTCAGTGGTGCATGTTTTTTTGCTAGGGCTTATTACGGCATTACGCGTGTTTGTCATGGTGATTCTCTGTACTTTTGTCTGGGTGCCGATCGGCGTCTGGATCGGTTTACGTCCGAACGTAGCGCGCATCGCCCAACCCGTAGCGCAATTTTTAGCGGCGTTTCCAGCGAATTTCTTATATCCGTTGGTGGTTATCTTAATTGTAGCTTATCATCTTAATCCGGAAATTTGGCTGACACCATTAATGATTCTCGGTGCGCAATGGTATGTATTATTTAACGTGGTGGCAGGTTCTTCCTTGTTACCTAAAGATTTGTTACAAGTAGTAGATAATCTCGGCGTGAATCGCTGGTTGCGTTGGCGGCGGCTGATTTTGCCGGGTATTTTTCCTTATGTGATCACCGGGGCAATTACCGCTGCAGGAGGAGCATGGAATGCGAGCATCGTTGCGGAAGTCGTTTATTGGGGCAATCAAAAACTTTCCGCCACCGGTCTGGGTGCTTATATTTCGCAATATACGACCGTGGGAGATTTTACTCATATTGCATTAGGTATTGGTATGATGTGTTTGTTAGTTTTGTTCTTTAACCGAATTATTTGGCGGCCGTTGTATGCTTATGCCGAAAATCATTTTCAATTGGAGTAGCTTATACCCATTACACCTCAAGATGCGATTTCTAGCGACCCATCTTGCGGCGAACTTCAAACGTTCTTCAATCGAAAAAGCTCGAAATACAATTAAGTATTCCTGCGCTTTTTCTCAATCAGAACGTTTGAATTTCTTGTAATCTGGGCGCTATAATCTCGCATCTTGAGGTGTAATGGGTATATGGCTGAACCAATAATCGAATTAATCAATGTGCAGAAATCGTTTCGAACCGGCGAGCGTCAAGAATTGCTGGTGTTGGAAAATATTAATTTTCGTATGAATGAAGACGAAATTGTGGTGATTTTAGGAAAATCCGGTTCCGGTAAATCAACGTTATTACGCATCATCGCCGGCTTAATTCAACCGACTAGTGGCACGGTGAGTTATCGCGGTAAACCGGTGCGCGAACCAGTGCGCGGTATGTCGATGGTGTTTCAAACCTTTGCGTTATTACCTTGGTTAACCGTATTGCAAAATGTGGAATTAGGCTTGGAAGCTTTAGGCATCGAACGCGAAGAAAGACGCGTGCGCTCTTTAAAAGCCATCGATATGATAGGGCTAGATGGCTTCGAAACTGCTTATCCGAAAGAATTATCGGGCGGCATGCGCCAACGCGTTGGTTTCGCGCGAGCGATGGTAGTGAATCCCGATATTTTATTAATGGATGAACCGTTTTCGGCGTTGGATGTGTTAACCGCCGATAACTTAAAAAGCGATTTACTCGATTTATGGAAAAGCAAAAAAACCGGATTAAACGGCATTTTATTTGTTACACATAATATTGAAGAAGCAATTTTATTAGCTGATCGCATTATTATTTTCGATAGCAACCCCGGCTCCATTCGCGCAGATTTACGCATTGTGTTGCCGCAACCGCGCAGTGATCTTGATCCACGTTTCCGCAATCAAGTCGATCGTGTTTATACTCTCATGACGACGCAGCCACTGGAAGAAAAAATGAAAGAAGGTGCGGCAGAACATACGACAATTGATCTTGGTTATCGCTTGCCTGATGCGAGTGTGGCGGAAATGACAGGTTTGTTAGAAACACTGAACGCGCCAGAACATCAAGGCAAGATGGATTTGCCAGAAGTCGCAGATACATTAATGTTAGATATCGACGATTTATTTCCATTAACAGAATTATTAGATATTTTGCATTTTGCGAAAGTTTCTAAAGGTGATATTACCATCACCGATGAAGGCAAAGCATTTGTCGAAGCGAGCATCTTAGAACGTAAAAAAATATTTTCCGATCATTTGAAAAAATATGTGCCGCTGGCACGTTATATTTATGATCAGTTGGTACGCCACCCACGGCATCGTGCATTGGAAGAAAATTTCTTATCGTTGCTTGAAGATTATTTATCAGAGAAAGAAGCGGAGCGTGTGTTGCGGATAGTGATCGAGTGGGGAAGGTATGCTGAGTTATTTGCTTATGATTATAATGCGGGGGTATTAAGTTTGGAAAATCCACATTAGGGACTGTTTACAATTCAACGGAGCCAGGAGCGTCAGCGACTGGTTTTAAAATTATTTATAACCAGTCGCTGACGCTCCTGGCTCCGTTAGGGGTTTTGCTTAGGTCCGAATCTAATGTCTCGATTCACAGAGCCTTTGTTATTATATAATTTGAGTGTGCTACTGCCATCTGGAAAAAAATTTACAACCGTTTTAAATAGTGGAGTTTTATATGGGATTGTTTTTGTAGAAAATCCTGATCGTTCTCCACGGTACCACGCACCCATGTTCATTACGAAATATTCATTTCGACTTTTCCCGGGCAGAAGAGTTGGTTGGTAAGTTCGCATTTCTGTTGGTTTGCCATTTATACCATAAAAAATCTTTTTAGCGAGAATATTATTATCTCCGAATTCAAGTAACATTTGGTGCGGATAACTTATGATCGTTTTAATATCTCCGGCTTCATCTGTTAATAATATTTCTTCATCCGCTCCATTTCGAACTAACGGCGGCGGTGTGATCGGCCTGGATATAGAGGATTCTTTTATAACGGGCAATTGATCGACGACAGTTGTGGGAGCTAAAGTTTCTAGTGTTTTAGGTTTCGCCTCAGCAGTTTTTAAGGTTGAGATAATAGAATGTGTAGTCGAACTCGATGCAGAATTTCCAGCGCCAGGGGTTTGAAAATTTTGTAGCATATTTTTTACAATCGTTGGTTGTTGTGGATCACGATTGGTGTAAGAATTAAAATCCGCTTTTGTTTCTTGAATTTTTTCCGCTTTCAATTCCTTCTTCGGTGCCATCAATTTAATTGTGACGCCGCGCGGATCATCTGAACTAATATATAAATTTCCTGCGTAATTTTGCAGAGTTTTGGCGAGCATTAATAATGCGATTCCACAACCGCCGGCAGACTTTCTTTTCTCTTTAGCTGATTGGATGGCATGTGCATCTTTGCCAACCAGTTGCAAGTAATCAACGCAGGTTCCTTTTTTTATGCCTGGGAATTCAGCCACATTGCGATGTTTGATGAGGCAAAGAATGTCATTATTTAAATGAATAAAACCAATTTCCATAGCGCTGCAATTTGCATCAATAGCGTTTTTAATTAACTCGCGTGCATAGTCATTTAAAATCTGGAATAAAGCCGTCTTCGGAATTTGAATTACATTGGTGTAAGTTAGCTCAGAAGCACCGTAATTTTTTATCCATTCTGCTTTTTTAGTAGGGCTAGTTTCAATTTGCTGACAATAAGATGTTAGTGCTGTTAATTTTTCAGTAAGAAAATTTTTGGCTTTAGTGATGGTAGCTTCTAATTCTACATACCTATTTTTTCCGATAGGTAAATTTACGACAATAGGTTGCCCACCAAAATGTAATAGGTCATGAATAGTAACATTTCTGATGTTAATATTTCTTTGCATATTCACCTATAGTTTATACATCATAGTAATCCAGCATTTATTTATGTACAAGTCCACAATAATCGCTTGACTCACTCCTATTTTCTCTATACATTCGCCCGCTGCGCTGTATGAGGTTACGGGAAGTCGGTGTAAAGCCGACGCTGCCCCCGCAACGGTAAGCATGATTGTGTAGCGAACGTCACTGTATGTTTATGGGAAGACGCCGCTGTGATTAGGGTCTGTTTACAATTCGCTAGGCTGAGTCAAAAATCGAGGATATTCGAGCACCGCAGCGCAGTTTACATGTGAGTAAATGAGCAGCGGAGCACAGAATATCCGACATTTTTGGCCAGACTAGTAGAATTGTAACAGATCCTACTATGCAAGCCCGGAGACCGGCCTTATCCAGTTTTTTACTCACTGTAGCGGAGGGCTTCTCGAGTATGCGCAACACTATTCTTTTGTGCATTTTTTTAAGTTTTTGTTCAGTCTGTTTTGCTGGAGTTAATCCAGTGATTCCAACTGTTATTGTTTCCCCGGAAAAATTTCCTAGTAATACCTTAACCAGTGGTTCTGAATCCGTCATCACGCGTCAAGATATTGTGCTGAGCGGTGCAAATTCCTTATCACAAGCTTTGCAAGATCTTGGCGTGCAATTGCAGGATACGATTGGTAATGGCGGCACGGTGGCGCTGAGCATGCGTGGTTTCGGCGGCAATGCGGTGAGTAATACGTTGTTGCTCGTGAATGGCATGCCGATTACTAATCCCGATATGATGCCACCTGATCTCAATGCGATTCCACTGCAAGACATTCAATTTGTTGAAGTGATTGCCGGCAGTGAAAGTGTTTTGTATGGTGATCAAGCGGTTGGCGGTGTCGTCAATATTATTACCCGTGAAATGAACAAAGAAAAATTCGCTGTCTCTTGTTCCGGTGGCAGTTACAATTCACATAATTGTGGTATTACCGCGAATAATAGCATTCATAATTTAATTATGGGGATCAATGCATTCACTTCCCACTCGGATAATTATCGTGAACAAAATAATTATGATCAAAATCATTTATCAGGACATTTTGCTTATCCTTACGCAACCGATAGTCGATTATTATTTGACTATCAACTTGGCAATGAACGCATGCAATATCCTGGTGCGTTAAGTTCAGAGCAAGTAGGTCAAAATCGCCGGCAAGCAACTAACGATACGGATTTTTTCTGGGATTGGAGTGGGTTGTATCATTTGCATGATGAACAACAACTAGGTGCAAATTGGCAATTAATGACAGATATTATGCGCCGTGAAATGCACGGCAATGGGGTGTTAACGTCGCCGTTTAATCAAAGCCGCCTAACGTATTTTATCAAGCCGCAACTTAAAGGATTGATCGGAAAAACGCAGCTGATTAGCGGAATAGATGTCGCTAACGATCATTATCATTTAACCAGTGTGTTTGGAGCAGAAGATGATTCGCAGCAAAAATATGGTTTATTTGCGGTGGTGAATCATCCTATCACTGATCACCTCACTTTTTCAGTGGGTGCGCGCGGTGCGCAGCAAAATAATCAATTGTTATCATTGCAAAACAGCAATATGATTAATCGCGCTTTTGCAGCGACTGTGGGAATAAATTATCTCATTAATCAACATTTGAAAGTTTACTTGCGCCGCGCGGGGAGTTTTCGTTTTCCGAAAGCCGATGAAAATGCTGCCGCTGGATCAGGAGTGACAGCTTTACGTACACAGCGTGGTGCAGCTTATGAAACAGGAGTAAGTTGGGATTGTCTTCGTACGTTAACAAAATTAAATATTTATCAATTGAATTTGCGCGATGAAATTGCCTTTGATCCGACGCAAACTCCGCAGCAGCCATTTGGATCTAATGTCAATCTAGCACCCACCATACGACGAGGTTTTTCGGTGAGTGAAAAATATCAGGCGACTAGTAAATTAGCGCTGAATGGACAATATAATTATGTAAATGCACGTTTCCAGAGTGGCATTTATTCCGGCAATCGCATTCCTTCGGTGGCAGAAAATATTTTGCATGCTGGCGCGGATTATAAAGTGAATGATCAATGGAATGTCTATGGTGAAGCGCTTTATACCGGCAATCAATTTGCGGCCAATGATTTTGCCAATGTGACTAGAATCGTAGGCGGCTATACCGTTTATAATTTTAATTTGCGATATCATATTAAACATTTTTCAGCGGCCTTTCACGTGAATAATTTGCTGAATAAATATTATAATTTTTATACTGTGTTGCAGTCGAATGCGGAATTCTATTATCCAGCACCCGGTAGGAATTTGTTGCTGACTTTGAAATATGTTTTTGATTAGTTTATCGCAAAATTCTATCCAAGGCATTGGCAAAAGACCGTACTTCCTTCTCACTTAACCGAGCGGGGCCCTTGGTTTTCACACCAGCGCTACGCAACTCATGGCCTATATTGCGCAGTGTCAGTCGGTGTTTGATATTTTGTTCGGTGTATAACTCACCGCGCGGATTTATTGCTAAACAGCCTTTACTTATCACTGCATCCGCTAACGGAATATCCGCTGTAATCACTAAATCTCCTTCGGTGACACTCTGTATGATTTTATCATCAGCCACATCGAATCCTGATGTTACTTGTAATTTACTAATGTAAGGCGAGGGTGGAATAGTCAATGCTTGATTGGCAACTAAAATTAATTTCAGTTGCTTGCGTATCGCCGCACGGAATAATATTTCTTTGATAATTTGCGGACAAGCATCTGCATCTACCCAGATATTCATGTTGAATGACTCATGATTTTCCCAATATTTCATCCAAATTATCTATTTGATACAACACCAATAACTTCTTTAATTGTTCCACCAAGATATCCGCGCAAAATAGAAAAGCATTGAGTGTTGCTATTTCATCGCTACTAAGCGAGGCGCCGAGTTGTTGTGTTTCTGTTTTTAAAGTAGCGAGATTGGGAATAAGTATGCCTGAATTTTTTTGTTTAGGGTGTTCAATGATGTCACTTATATTTTGCATAGCAGTAAGTATTCTATCATTAAATTCTTTCAACGATGGTGAGCTAATCAACAGCGTGCGTGTGGTGTCATGACGTTCAATGGCGTAATGCATGAAATCCAGACTGCGGAGAATTTCAATTTCATATTGTAAAAATTGTTGGAAATGTTCTGGATTAAATTTTTCGCCAAGCAATTCGCGCTTGGCTGCTTGAGCGAGTGCTCGTTGGTTGGTAAGTGATTTTACGATGGGTTGTTCTAATTTTTGATTAAAACCCGCATGGGCATTGCTATCATGCTGAGACATCACTGCTTTATAATAATCTTGTAATTTTTGTAAAGTTTCTGCCTGGCTGCGGCGTAGATGTGTGCGGGCATTAATCGGTAAAATAAATTGCGACACTAAAGCGGCAATTAAAATACCGGCGCTGATTTCTAAGCAGCGTTCAACAGCCGTAGTCATGGTAGGTGAACGCCCCACTAAGATGATGACGACAGTGACGGCACCTAAAGTGCCTGCTTCACGAAAATTATTGGAGCCAGTCGCGATATAACTAAAAAATATAACGCTAAGGGTGATGACTAAAGCAATCGGGATAAAATCAGTGCCGAAGGCTTTCAAGGTTAGCATCGCAATGATGGAGCCGATAATCGTGCTGAGAAATCGCATATAAGATTTTTGCAGCATGCTGCCGACATTGATTTGCGCAGTCATCACCACAATGATGGTGATAATTAACCATTGATCGACAGGTAAATGGGTGAAGCGCGTTAGCATAAAACCGATTAAACAGGCGAGAGCGGTTTTTAAGCTATGAATGCAGCGTTCAATATCGATGTAATTGTCAAGTTTAGTAAGAAAAGTCATGAGGTATTTTAGCATAGATTTTGTGATAAGATCTTACCACTTGGAATGGAAAGCGTAGGATACTCCGCTGTCATGTGGCGAAAACAAACGGAGCCAGGAGCGTCAGCGACTGGTGATTTAAATGCACCAGTCGCTGACGCTCCTGGCTCCGTTTGTTGCGGCAGAGAAATCCTGAATTCCGAGAACGACACTTTCATTAACTCGATTTTTTGTCATGTAGTGACCTATGAACCAATCAAGTCAATTTTCTCTACGTAACTACTTTTTAGCCAATCAAAATATTCCTTGGCCGGCGATCATGCTATCCATTGTTGCGGCGGAAACCAGTACCCTAACTCTAGTAAGTATTCCCGGTTTGGCCTATGACACGAATTTAGGATTTTTGCAGCTAGTCTTTGGTTATATTATCGCCCGTCTCGTGATCAGCCTCATTTTTTTGCCGCAATATTTTCGTGGCCGCATGTTTACTGCTTATGAATTAATTCAATATCGTTTTGGCAAACAATTACGCGTGTTCACTGCCATATTATTTTTGTTGACGCGTGCGGCGGCTGAAGGCGTACGTATCTTAGCCATTGCGATTGTGTTGGGCGTCACCTTAGGTTCCAATGATATTATTTCGCTCGCGATCGTAGTGTTGATTACCTTAGGTTACACCATGGTGCGCGGTATGCCAGTCGTGATCTGGACCGACGTTGCACAAGTCGGAATTTATCTCACTGGCGCTCTGGTAGCCTTTTTTACGCTTTGCCAGCAAACTCCGGGCGGCTGGTCTGAAATTTATACGGCGGCTCAAGCGGCACATAAATTGCAGATTTTCGATTTTTCTCGAAATTTCTTTATAACTTATACTTTTTGGTCGGGTTTACTGGGCGGTTTATTTTTAACATTAGCCAGCCATGGTACTGACCAATTGATTGTGCAGCGATTATTATCAGCGAAAAATTTACGATCAGCACAAATTGCACTGATCGCTAGCGGCTTTATCATCTTGCTACAATTTACTTTATTTTTAATTATCGGCGTGATGTTGTGGAATTTTTATCGAGATTTCCCGCCAGCGGCAGCCTTCGTTCGTGCCGATAAAATTTTCCCTATTTATATCGCTAAACACTTAGCTAATGGACCGTTTATTTTATTAGTAATGGCGATTGTTGCAGCGGCCATGGCCAACCTCAGCGCTGCTTTGAATTCGCTGGCTTCTAGCTCGGTCATGGATATTTATTTACTGGCACGCCCGCAGGCAAGCGAAAAAGAACGCCTACGCATAGCACGTTTCGCGACTATTTTCTGGGGATTAGTGTTATTTACTTTGGCGATTTTTTCCCGTCATGGTGGACGTGTGTTAGAAATGGGATTGGCGATTGCATCGGTGACGTATGGCAGTATGCTCGGTGTATTTTTACTGGGAACACTTACTCAGCGTGCCAATCAGCATGGCGCTTTGCTGGGTATGTTAAGCGGCTTAGTGTTGAATATTTATTTATGGCGATATACGCATGTGCCATATACCTGGTATGTATTGTTAGGCAGTATCACCACCGGCACCCTTGGTTATTTGGCTAGCCGAGCATTAGGGCCCGATGAAGTATTGGCTCGCTCTGCAGAGTCATAAATTCAAAGTGCTGCGTAGCATCCAAGCTGTTTTTTCATGTTCATCGAGTCGTGCGAGCAGCAAGTCTCCGGTAACTTCATCACCTGCTTTTTGTGCGATAGCAAATAAACTTTGGCCGTTTTTGATAATGGTCTGATGATCATTCAATAATACGCGAATCATTTCTTCCGCATTGGGTGCATTTTCATTTTCTTCGAGTGAGGTTAATCGTAAAAATTGGGCGAAAGAGGCAGGAGTCAGCGATTTCAAAGCACGAATACGTTCTGCAATCACATCCACGGCTTCGGCTAAAGCTTGATATTGTTCTTCAAACATTTTGTGTAGTGAATGAAAATGCGGCCCGCGCACATTCCAATGAAAATTTTGCGTTTTGAGATAAAGCGTATAAGTGTCGGCGAGAAAGTGGGCCAAACCATCAACAACTTTTTGCATAGGGGGATTTTTGTCGCTCGAGCGGTTTTTCATGACTAACCTCCAGAGTGGAAGATTAAATATCAATATATATGATATCGCGGTGGAAATTCTACCTAGAGCTCTTCAGATAATTATTTTGGATTATAGCGCTCAGATGGCCATTAGATCAATACGTTCTGATTGAGCAAAAGCGCAGGAATACTTACTGTATTTCGAGCTTTTGCGACATGAAGAACGCATTGAGATGATGGCCAGATGAGATGCTATAATCCAAAATAATTATCTGAAGAGCTCTGTAATGAAATAAATTTATCGTGCTGATAAATCCAGGTAATCACTTTCATTATTATTCCGATGCGAGTTGAATTTTTCCCAAATCCACTTTTTCATCGGCCACATCATCCACTTTCGTAATCATTTTTTCGCTTTTTGCAACCAAGGTTGTCGCAAGCAAATCTCCAGTGACATTGGTCATGGTCTGCGCCATATCGTTAAATCTATCTACGCCGGCAATGATGGGTAATGCAGCAAGCGGAATACCGACGGAGTTCATCACCGCACTCATCACCACCAATCCCGAGCCTGGAATCGCGGCCGCACCTGCTGCGGCAAAAACGGTGGTAATTACTAACGTAAAATATTGTGAAATACTTAATGTCATGCCAAACATATTTGCAGCAAAAATAGCAGAAACAGTTAAATAAGCAGATAAACCATTTAAATTCAGCGTGGCACCCAGAGGCAAAAGAAAATCAGAAACGCTGCGGTTAATTCCTAAATTTTCTCGTGCACAACGCATGGTCACCGGCAACGTAGCGGCGCTACTGGCGGTGGTGTAAGAAGTGATTAAGGCATCGGTGATTCTGCTGAAAAAATATTTTGGATTGATGCCGTTTAATAATAGTAAAGAACCATAAACAAAAATAATAAGTAGCGCACAGCTTAAATAAACACCGCCGACAAATTTAATTAAGGGTAACAGCGCAGCGAGACCATATTGTCCGATGACGCAGGCCATTAAAGCAAATACGCCATAGGGCGCAAAGCTAACGACAATTTGTGCAAACTTAAAAACGATGTCAGATAATGAAAGAAAAAGATCTTCCACTGGTTTCGCTTTTTTTCCTACCAGGCGAATGGCGATACCAAACAGAAATGCAAAACATAAAATCTGCATCACATTATTCGTCGCCAAGGCTTGCACCGGACTGGTCGGCACGAAATTAATTAATATTTCGCCCAGGGTTAATGTATGAGCAGTAGCCGTATCGATGGCGGCTGTGGATTGCGAAATGCCAGCAAATCCATGGCCCACGCCTAAGCCATTAGCGACGAGAATACCTATGGTGGCGGCAATAGCCATAGTGAAAGCATATATCGCCAACCCTTTCGCGATAATTTTTCCCATTTTTTGAAAATCATGGATGGAAAGCACCGCGCACACAATGGCCGTCATGACTACCGGAACAACTAACATTTGAATGAGATGAATGAAAATAACGCCGATGGGCTGAAGATAGTGCGCTTTATCTTTTAAAATTAAACCGGCGATGATACCTGCGAAAAGACCAAAAATAATTTGTTGCCAACCAGCTAATTGAAACCATTTTTTTAAAATTTTCATATCAACTCTCTCGATTGTTTATACGTTAGGCAATAATCCAATGTTAGCACATTAAACTGTCTGTTGCGACTCTCCAAGTCCTATGATTTATTTAGCTATTTTTAAGATTATTTCCCATTCTTTCCCTGATACCGGGGTAACGGATAAACGATTGCCGCGTTGCGCAACCGCCATGTTTTTTAAATCCGGATGGGATTTGATTTGATCTAAAGAAATTATTTCCTTAAATTTTTTAATGAATTTTACATCTACCATGAACCAACGTGGCTTATCTGGTGAACTTGTTGGATCATAGTAGGGTGACTTAGGGTCCCAAGCAGTGAGGTCAGGGTAAGCTGTTTTCACTACTTCCATTACACCCACTATTCCTGGTGGATTGCAATTCGAATGATAAAAAAAAGCTAAATCACCGACCTTCATTTCATCGCGCAAAAAATTACGCACTTGATAATTTCTAACGCCGTTCCAATAGTCTGTTTGTTTCGGCCTCTGTTTCAGATCGTCGATGCTGAAAACAGAGGGTTCTGATTTGAATAACCAGTGGCGCATGAATGTTATTGCTTCATTGCATCAAAGAAATCTTCGTTAGTCTTAGTATCTTTCATTTTATCGATTAAAAATTCAATCGCGGCTAAATCATCCATGGAATGGAGGAGTTTACGCAAGATCCACATTTTCTGAATTTCTTCAGGTGGCGCGAGCAATTCTTCGCGGCGTGTGCCAGAACGATTAATATTGATAGCGGGGTAAATACGTTTTTCTGCACTGCGTCTATCCATATGAATTTCCATATTGCCGGTGCCTTTAAATTCTTCGTAAATCACATCATCCATTTTGGAACCGGTTTCGACTAATGCAGTCGCGAGAATGGTGAGACTGCCGCCTTCTTCAATATTACGTGCTGCACCAAAGAAACGTTTTGGACGTTGCAAGGCATTCGCGTCCACACCACCGGTCAGTACTTTGCCGGAAGCAGGAACAACAGTGTTATAAGCACGCGCTAGACGAGTAATAGAATCTAATAAAATCACCACATCACGCTTATGTTCCACCAAGCGTTTGGCTTTTTCGATAACCATTTCTGCAACTTGCACATGGCGGTTAGCAGGTTCATCAAAGGTACTGGCAATGACTTCGCCTTTGACTGAGCGCGTCATTTCAGTGACTTCTTCTGGACGTTCATCAATCAACAACACCATCAAATAACATTCAGGATGATTGTGGGCGATAGAATGCGCGATGTTTTGCAGCATCATGGTTTTACCGGCTTTAGGCGGTGAAACAATCAAGCCGCGCTGGCCTTTTCCAATCGGTGCTAATAAATCAATGACGCGCGCAGTAATATCTTCGGTGCTGCCATTACCACATTCCAGTTTGAGACGTTCATTCGCAAAAAGTGGCGTAAGGTTTTCAAAGAGAATCTTATTTTTCGCATGCTCCGGACTTTCGAAATTGATGGTGTCTACTTTCAAGAGAGCAAAATAACGTTCACCTTCTTTGGGCGGTCGGATTTTTCCAGCAATGGTATCGCCAGTGCGCAGATTAAAGCGACGAATTTGGCTTGGGGAAACATAGATATCATCTGGGCCGGCTAAATAAGATCCTTCAGCTGAGCGTAAAAAACCAAAACCATCTGGTAGAATTTCTAAAACGCCATCACCATGGATGTCTTCGCCACGTTTGGCATGTTCTTTTAAGATAGCAAAAATAATATCTTGTTTGCGGGACCGGGCCATGTTTTCCAGGCCGTATTGTTCGGAGACTTCCACTAATTGATTTATATTTTTTTTCTTTAGTTCAGTAAGATTCATAATAATTTTATACCTTTCGCATTCAGGGGTTTTTTAGTTAATTCAGGATTAAGACTAGTTTTGACAAACGTGTCTTGCGAGGTAAGTCACAAGGCATTGATAACCACAACAGGAATATCGATAGGTTTAATATAACGGGGTTATCTTGGTCACCAAAAATAGCATTAAATAAAAAAAATATCTACTACTAGTGCTTAAATATGGCTATCAATAAATTGGATCAGTTCCTGTTTGGATAATAAACCGACTTGGGTGGCCTTTACTTGGCCTTCTTTGAAAAGGATCAAGGTAGGAATGCCGCGAACACCAAATTTCGGTGGAGTCGATCCGTTTTGATCAACATCTAATTTCACGAATTTTACCTTCCCAGTGTACTTTTGCGCGATATCTTCCAAAATAGGAGTGAGCGCTTTGCAAGGGCCGCACCATTGTGCCCAAAAATCGACAATGACTGGTTCGCCAGATTGGATAACTTCAGATTCGAAGGTATCATCGCTGATGGCTCGGATATTATTGCTCATTTAAGACTATTCCTCATGTTCAAGTAATGTGATATTTGAATGGAAATTCAGTGAATTTGCAAGCGGAAGATCAGAACTTCTCTGTAGCGTGATCAAAACGCTACAGAGAAGCCTTTGATTTTTAGTACACCGATAATGTTTGTACCCATCGGCCTGGCATCCATTCCCAGTTGGTACAATTAGTACCATCCGATGTGAACTTATTGCATTGCCAATAACCTTCTACCCAAGCTACCCCTTGAGTTTGGCCTTGATATTGACAAACGCGGTGTGCCGGTACCCACGTATCTTTATACCACCCAGCATCAACGGTAAAACAATTATAATAACCTTGTGGTGCTACCACGACTTCTTTGGGTGCTGGTGCGGGGGTGACGATCACTTGTCTTTCTACTATAGTTGCTGCTGTCGATGATTGTGCAAAAACATTTAGCGAAGAAATTGTAAGTGATAACAATCCAGTAAATAATATTAGTAGACGCCACATAAAATATCTCCTTTATTTTATACATACGGCTTATAGAATTTGTCGCTATCTTTATAGAATAATCCTAAATACTAAATTGAGCAATTATGCTTGATTAATATGGAAAATATTTTGTGAGCCTAGTTGCTGTGTGATAAATGTACTATGGCATAATTTATCGAACGCATTGAGCGCTACTCAAGCAGTCTGTTCATCGTGTCGGCTGGATAGTTAAGATCGAGCGGATGTTGCCGCATCGCCACGAAGTCGAGGTGGCTCTTGTCGCTTTTTGTCGTGGCTCAACCGCGTCCTGCGATCGTAGAATGCATCCTGCATTCTACGGTCCACGACAAAAAGCGACGAAGACCACCGTCGACTTCTAGAGGCGATGCGGCAACATCTCATCACCGAGAATAAGTAAGCATGCCGGAGACAATTGTTTTTAGCTCACCACATCGTTAAATCAGAAAAAATAATTTGCATATTCTCAATCAAACGGAGCCAGGAGTCCCGTCTAAGAGCACGACGGGATAAACTACGCGACTGGTTATAAAAAATGATTTATAAAACCAGTCGCGTAGTTTATCCCGTCGTGCTCTTAGACGGGACTCCTGGCTCCGTTTGATTAGGGGAGTTTGATTGGGAAAATTGAATTGGGAGTAGCAAGGAACACAATACTGCCGGAGTCTAATGGATGTCCGGCCGCTGGAGCGGTTTTGTTTTTCAAAAATTCGGTCGGGCGTTGCTGCCATGGACGGCGCTCAGCAACCGAGGACAGGAGTCCGTCCCGACCGAATTTTTGAAAAACAAGAACCGCGCAAGGCGAGCAAGGACATCCATTCCAGAGAACAGCTTTCAGAAATGAGCAACAGCTTTCAGAAACAAACAAGATCACCATAGAGACTAGCTTTCAATTTTATTTCCAGACTCTTCACTCCCCCGCACAAACATCAGCAACACTCCCCCCACCAAAAAAAACAACAAAATCGTCGCTATTCCTGCTCGTTGGCTTTGAAAATGCAAAGTAACCATTCCCAAAATCCAGGGACCGATGAAGGCGGTAATTTTTCCGGAAAGCGCATACAAACCAAACATCTCAGTCGATTTTTCCGGATTAGTGATGCGCGCCATTAACGAACGGCTGGCTGCTTGCGTGGGCCCGACAAATAAACCAAATAACAAAGCAAAGCCCCAAAACCAAAATTTATTCGTACTTAACACTAAAGGAATGCCAAGGACAATAGCTGATGCCAAGGATATTAATATAGTTGGTTTCGACCCTATCCAATCATCTACCCAAGCTAAACCAATTGCACCAAGGCCCGCAAAAAAATTCATCGATATCGCAAATATTAAAAGTTCAGCAAAAGCAAAATGAAAAGTGCCGGCAGCGTAAATCCCACCAAAAGCAAATAAAGTATTTAATCCATCGGTATAAACCATATGTGCAATGAGATAAAGCAAAATATTTTTTTGTTGTGGCAAGCTACGTAATGTAGTAATGAATTCGTGGTAGCCAAGACGGATAGCGGGCAAGATTTTTTTTTGTGGAGCAGTAGATTCTGGAACAAACAAAAATAAAGGTATCGAGAAAACCGCAAACCAAAGCGCTGCAAACGGCCCACAAATTCGAATTTGTTCGAAATTCGCTGTATTCAGCCAGGTAGGTGCTGATTTTACAAATACCAGGAATACCACCGTCAATGAAACAATGCCGCCTAAATAACCTGATCCCCAACCCCAGCCAGAAACTCTTCCTATATAATCATTTTTAACAAGATGCGGTAAAAAGGCGTTATAAAAAACATAGGCAATTTCGGTGCTAATCGTTCCCAAAATAAAAATGATGAGAGTGAATTGTAGCGACGATAAATTTGGATAAGCAAACCATAACAACGCACAACAAATGACACTCAATGACGTAAAAAATAATAACCATCGTTTGTGATAGCCACTATAGTCAGCAATAGCACCAAATAACGGGCTGCTGACAGCAATAAAAATACCAGCAATGGCGGTAGCATTCGCCCATTGCGAAGTACCTATGACACTATTGACGGCAATGTGAGAAATGAAATACGTAGAAAAAATAAAAGTAGTGACGATGATGGGAAATGATGCACAAGCCCAATCATAGAGACACCAAGCTGCAATATTAAGTTTGTTATTCATTTAACTGCCCGCCAGGAATAATTGGAGTGATAAAATCTAGCGAAGGCTCACCACAATGTTCAGCAATAAAAGCACGTACTTGAGATTTTAATTCATGGATATCTCGCCATGCTGATCCTTGCGGTTGGATCGGTTTACCGATGGTGATGGTTACTTTGCTCGGACGCATTAAATATTTTTCAGCACGTAAAATATTTCGCGCACCTTTCACCGCAATTGGACAAATGGCGGTATTAGTTTCGGCTGCCGTTTTAAAAGCCCCTGATTTGAACGGGCGTAAACCGATGGCATAGGTAAACGTACCTTCAGGATAAATAACAATAGAATTTCCTTGCTGCAAAGTTTCCTCGATACGTTGGGTATCTTGCAAATTATTAGCTAAATTAAGTCGATCAACAGGTAAGTAATTTAAATATCGAGTGAAATCGCGAAAAATGGGCTGTGAGAATATTTCCTTTTTCGCGACAAAAAGCACGTCACTGGGCAATATCCCCATTAGAAAAACCGGATCAACATAAGTGCTATGGTTCGCGACATAAATTATGGCAGCGGATTGCTTTAAATTTTCTTCGCCAATAATTGTTATCGGACAAAAGGCCGCAATACAAATGAAGTGCGCCCAACTTTTACATAACTTTGCTGCCGCACGACGTGAGATAAAATGCAAACTAAGCCAAATGGGTGGCACCGTGATAATTATCAACAGACAAACATAAGCAGTATAAAATCCTTTAAGCAAGTTTAGCACGCCATTGCGGATTTTTATGCCTGTCCATTTTGTTGATAATTTGCCAATTTGCAACCAAGCAGGCGGTTGTTTTGCTAGCCGACCTTCCAGATAAGCATTTTTACAAGCCGAGCGCTGCAATTTCCCACTCGAAGTTTTGGGAACGATATGCGGTGCTACCAATAAAACTTGATCGGGGACTATATCTAAATTATTGGCGATAGCTTCGTGAATAATGGCGGATAATTTGGCGAGTTGTTTATGATTTTTTTCGCGAGTTTCAGCCACTACCACTAATTTTTCTGTGCCTCGTTGTGGATCGCCAGTGCCAAAAGCAACCACACAACCTTGTCGTATTCCTGGAATATTGCCGACTAATTCTTCAATTTCTGCTGGATAAAGATTGCGTCCCGCTTTGATGATCAAATCTTTTTTGCGCCCAGAAATAAATAAATCGCCTTCTGCCACATAGGCAATATCACCGGAATCTAACCAGCCATCATGAGTAATAGCCGCGGTAGCCGCCGGATTATTGTAATAACCTTGCATGGTCGACGGCCCGCGAAATTGCAAAGAGCCAGCCACCCGTTCGGGCAGCACATTATCATTTTCATCCACTATACGTAGCTCATGTCCGGGCAGTGGTTTCCCGCAAGAAACGAAAGCGAGACAATTTTTTTGCGTAGTATCGGTGACGGGCTTGGCTTTTTTTTCTGATTCGAAAGTGGTTCTATCAACATAATCAATACGCGGCGCAGTATTTATCGGAGGTATCGCCAAACAGACGGTGGATTCTGCTAAGCCATACGCCGGTAAAATAGCTTCGCGTTTAAATCCATAAGGTGCAAATTTTTCCGCAAACCGTTCTAATGTTTTGGGATAAATGGCTTCAGCACCATTAGCAGCCATTCGCCAAGAACTAAGATCTAATCCTTCTATCATACTAGGTTCGATTTTTTTGGCGCACAGTTCGTAAGCAAAATTCGGTCCGCCCGATAGGGTGGCGCGATATTGATGAATCATCCATAACCAACGTTCAGGGCGATTTAAAAAACTAAACGGTGTCATGAGCACCAACGGCATGGCGGAATATAAACTTCCTAGCCAACTACCGATCAAACCAAAATCGTGATACAAGGGCAGCCAAGTTACCCCAACATCATCAGGCGACATATGAATAGATTGTCCATAAGCGCGAATATTAGCGAGTAAATTATTATGCGAAAGCAAAACCCCTTTCGGTGCACTGGTGCTGCCAGAAGTATATTGTATTAATGCTCCGTCATGGCCTTGTGCCGCATGGATAAGTGGCTTGTTCTTTTCCGCCAACAAATCATCGACGGTGATAACTTCTTTTAAACTAGGTACAAACGCGCGCAATAAACGGCTAAGTTTTTCTGCTTGTTGAAAGGTAATCAACATTCGCACTTCCGCATTGTGTAAGATCCGCGCTTCTTGTTTAGCATAATGTTCTAACATGTGCGGGCGAAACGGTGGATAAATGGGTACCGGAATACATCCCGCCAATAGCGTGCCGAAAAAGCTATAAAAAAAGCCGAGTTGAGTCGGTTGCATGATGGCTATGGTTTCACCGGGTTTCATGCCGCGTTTATGTAAGGCGCGAGCGATGGAACTTGCTTTGGCAAAGAGCTGGCCGTAAGTCAATGTTTCTTGTTCACCCTCTTCATTGTGAAAATAAATATGCACGCGATTCGGTGTTTGTTGCGCATGCGCTGCTAAAACTTCGACTAAGGTTTTCGCTGATTTGACATTGACGGATGATTGTTCGTGTTGGATTTGCTGTAAATGATGGTTCACTTTTTCTTTAGAGGCGGGTGCAGCTTGCCGCACATAGTTGGCTATCTCGGCCAGTGTGTCTGCTTCCGCTAACAAGCGATCAGGACAAGAAATGGAAAATTTTTTTTCGATACGCTGAAATAATTCAGCTCGGGTGAGACTATCAATTCCTAGATGACGATGTAATGAAGCATCCAGCGAAATATTTTGCAGATATTGTTCGCCCGATTCAGCGAGTAATTGTTTAGTTAATGCAATGAGTTTTTGTTCAACATCATCCATATTATTATTTTGCATGACTTCCTGTTGTAACTAATTAAATAGTTTTGGTACCCGCCCTGTTTTACCAGTCATTTGTTGAATAAAACGTCGTTTGGCGAACGGAATACTATCGAGCCCAATCATACCTAACTGCTGAGCAAATTTCATGAATATCGAATTTTTTTCAAAAAAACTGGCTAAATAATGTGACAAATTCGTGCTTGCGGTTTGTTGTTGATGGGCACGTTGCAGAGATTGCTCGAGTATATCGATGGTCAATGATGGTTGGTTGTCATTAATAGCCTCAGCAAGACAAGCAACTTCATATAACGCCAGATTTAAACCTTGTCCAGCCACCGGATGTAACGTGTGAGCAGCATTACCTAATAACAATACCGATTTTTCGCGATAATGATTGGTTTTCAGCATTTTTAAAGGAAAGGTAAAACGTTGCTGAATACCAGCGAGGCGACCTAACCTAAACCCAAATTGTTTTTGTAATTCAGCTAGGAAGCTTTCTTCAGAGAGTGCCATTAATTTAGTAATTTGCTCGTTATCGGCAGACCAAATCGTTGCACAGCGCTGACTCGTGAGCGGCAACATCGCAATGGTGCCTCGTTTGGTAAAGCGCTCATAAGCAATATGTTGATGAGAACGCAGCAAATGGGTTTGGGTGACCAGTGCCGTTTGTTGGTAATCAAAAATTTTCGTAGCGACTCCCAATTGATCGCGTGCGGTAGAGTAGGTGCCATCTGCTGCAATCACTATGGAGGATTGCAATTTCAATAATTTCCCCTCAGCTTCGATTTCTAAAATAGCGATATCATTTTCGTGTTGTAAGGTTTTTAATCGCGCTGGACGAAACACGGTAGTTTGCTTTAATTTTTGTAAAGCTTTTTCTAAAGCGATGTTAATAACATGCGCAGGCACAACATGACCTAAAACAGGCAAATTTACTGCTTCACGAGTTAGGCGTACCGCACCAAATTGGCCTTGTGATGACACATGCACCTGATGAATAGGACAGGCTGCCGCAACAAGCTCAGGCCAAATAGCTAAATTTTGCAAAAACTGGCAACTGCCAGCATGCAAAGCAAATTGACGCGGATCAGTTTGATTGACCGGTGTTGCATCTACTAAAGCAATGTTTAAGGATAAATCCTGTAAACTCAGTGCTAAACTGGTGCCGACAATGCCGCCACCGACAATGATTAGGTCGTATTGCATACTCACCTCATCAATGCCTCAATATCATCTATTTCTTTTACTAAATTTTTACTTAACACATCGCAACCTTTCTCAGTAATTAACACATCATCTTCAATACGAATACCAATATTGTGCCAACGTGATGGAACACCAGGAATATCTTTAGAAATATAAATTCCAGGTTCAACGGTGAGTACCATATTGGGTTGCAGCGTACGCCATTTGCCATTGGTTCGGTAACGGCCAACATCGTGCACATCCAAACCTAACCAGTGTCCCGATTTGTGCATGTAAAAAGGCAAATAAGCTTGTTTTTCGATTAAATCATCACGTTTGCCTTTTAGTAAGCCTAATTCTAATAAACCTTCGGTGAGTTCTTTGATAATCGCATTTTGCATCGCTGGCCAGGGAGCACCGGGCTTAGCTACTTTGATTGCGGCTAATTGCGCTGCCAGCACGATTTCATAAATGGCGCGTTGTTCTGCTGAGAATTTTCCACTGGCAGGAAAAGTGCGAGTAATATCGGAGGCATAATTTTCATATTCCGCACCGGCATCGATCAATACTAAATCGTTATCTTCGATACGTTTTTTGTTGGCAATATAATGCAAGACACAAGTGTTAGCGCCACTACCGACTATGGAAGTGTAAGCGGTTTGTCGCGCCCCTTCGCGGAAAAATTCATGCATCATTTCTGCTTCTAACTGATATTCATATAATCCTGGTTTGCAGGTTTGCATGGCGCGGCCATGGGCGGCGACGGAAATGTCAATCGCTTTACGCATCAACGCCATTTCGCCAGGACTTTTAAATAAACGCAGTTCATGAATCGATGGCGTAATATCAATGAAAGCAATTGGCGGTTGTAAACCACTACGAATTTTGCCGCGGATTTTGTTGATGGCTTTGAATAAGGTCTCATCAAATTCTTTATTGACGCCTAAAGTACAATGAATATGTTCGCGTCCTTCCAATAAATCAGGCAGCATTTTTTCAAATTCAGCAATTGGAAAAGATTGGTCGGCATCATAATCCTGACAAGCACCTTCTTGGCCGGCGCGTGCACCATCCCAAATTTCTTCGTCACGATTACGCGGACGGTTAAATAAAATAAATTCACCCTCTTTGCGTTTCGGTGCCAAAATGGCAATGGCTTCTGGTTCATGAAATCCGGTTAAATAATAAAAATCACTATTTTGACGATAATCGTAAAAAGCATCGCCGGTGCGTGGCCGCATCGGAGCAGAAGATAAAATGACTAAACTGGTGTTGCCGATTTGTTGCAGTAATTGTTTGCGGCGTTTTTGAAATTCAGTGGATTTTATCATTTTTCCTTTCCTTGTGTGTTGTTTCTCGTAACTCTTGGTAGATCATTAAAACGGCTAATCTCACATACTCCATAATTTCCAAATAAGCTGCTTCACTTTCTTCATCAGTTTGGGTTTGCTCATAACTGACTTGTGCAATTTCGATTATATCATTCAGTGCATCGGTCACTTCGCTGGGTTCGCGATCGACAATTTCGATATTACTCATCTTTAAACCAGTGAGAAAACCTTGGCACCATAAACCGAGTGATTCGGTGCGCTGAGGAATTTCTTGATCATCTTCATCAGGTAATAATAATTGGAATTCAAAAGAAAATTCACCCAATTGTTGAGCGCTAATTTTGTAAAGTTGTTGCAATAATTCATGTAAGTTCTTATTAGGTTTAGGACCTTGAATTAATTCTTGCCAATTTTTATTGACCCCAGGATTGCCGCATAATATACCGCACAATAAACCATGAACTTGCGCCGCATCAAAATTGGATTTGGCTTTGCTGAGCGCTTCCTGAAGCTCGGTATAAGTGGGGAGAGGATGTAGTTGGGTGTCGTTGGCCATGGCTTTTTTCCTACTTATGGATCCCGCATGGTAACAAGAATTGCTAGGTAATGGGAAGATTTGATATGGTGGCTACAAAGTTAATTGCAATTCCATAACCTACAATAAGTGAGAACAATCATGCAAATCTCAGCCATCGTCGCTATGGGAGAAAACCGCGTCATTGGGCGAAATAATCAATTGCCGTGGCGATTACCAGCAGACTTACAGCATTTTAAAACCGTCACCATGGGTAAACCCATAATAATGGGTCGTAAAACTTATTTTTCTATTGGCCGTCCTTTGCCTGGCCGATTAAATATTGTACTCAGTCGTGATCTTACCTTCCAAGCGCCGGGTTGTGTGACGGTGAGTACAGTGGAAGCGGCGTTGGCGGCGGCGGGTACTGCCGAAGAAGTTTTTGTGATTGGCGGTGAGCAACTTTATCGGGAAATGTTGCCCTTCATTCAAAAAATTTATCTCACCATTGTGCATCATGATTTTATTGGTGATGCGCACTTTCCTGAGATTAGCAAAAAAGAATGGCATGAGCTCACTCATGAAGATTTTGCGGCGGATGAACAAAATCCATATCCGTATAGTTTTCTGACCCTGTTGAGAATTGAGTAGTTTGCAATTTTTCTTGGTACAGAACAAAATAGTCATGCTAGTGAGATAAACGGAGCCAGGAATCGCAACTATCGGAGCCAGGAGCGGTAGGGTGGATTAGGTGCGCTCTTTGCACCGTAATCCACCTTCAATTGTGTGTTGTAGGTGGATTACGGTGCAAAGAGCGCACCTAATCCACCCTACCGCTCCTGGCTCCGTTAGTTGCGAGTAAATTTAAAATCTTGTTAGATAAGGGAAGTCTAATGAAAATACTGAAACGGATAGTTGTCCTGTGTTTTTCTGTTTTTATATCAATACCCATCATTGCGTATAGCGAGGCTAATTCTCCCATCACCGTTTTTGTCGCGAAAAAAATTATTACTATGGATCCTGCTTGGCCAGAAGCCACCGCTGTGGCTGTGCGCGATGGCAAAATTCTTTCGGTCGGTTCGCTGGATGATTTAAAACCTTGGCTTAGTAAATTTCCTTACACCATAAACAAAACATTTGCTAACAAAATTCTCATGCCGGGATTTATTGAAGCACACGGCCATCCTTTGATTGGCGGAACAGCGATGTCACGTCCCTTATTAACTTATTTGCCTATTCCTAATCCTTACCGTGCACCTTTTCCGGGAGTGAAAAACAAGGCGGCAGCGATGGCGATGTTACAGGGTTATGTTAAAAATGTTGCTCCCAATAAACCATTGATCGCTTGGGGATATGATATTATCGCCATGGGTAGTCCGTTAAATGCGGCTGAATTAGATAAAATCTCGACGACGGTACCTATTTTAGTGTGGGATGCTTCGGAACATATTGTATTTGCTAATACTGCTGCGCTTAAAAAATATCAGATAACAAGTAATGACGCTAAAATCCATGGCCTCATGCTCGATAAAAATGGTCAGCCTAATGGTCAATTTTATGGTGTCACCGCGGCGGTATTTATTTTGAAGAAAGCTTTAGCAGATACCTTGACGCCAGAATCTGCTTATAAAAACGTAAAATTTTTAATGGATTTGAGCCACCGAAATGGATTGACCACCACTTCCGAAATGACTTTCGGTATTATTAGTTTTCCATTAGAACACGCACTTTATAATAAATATTTTAATAATCCGGCCACGCCTATGCGTTTAGTCGCCGTAACCGATGCAGTGAGTGCCAAAGCGTATAAGGGTGATGGTGCAGTGAACTTTGTAAAAGATCTCGAAAAACAAAATACCGATAAATTAATGTTTAATGGCGTGAAGTTTTTTTCCGATGATGCTTTCGTTAGCTTAAGCATGGTTATTGAAAACCCAGGCTACACCGATGGCCATCAAGGATTATATATTACGCCTCCAGGTCAATTCGCTGATGCGATGTTTCCGTGGTGGGATGCAGGGTTTCATATTCATGTGCACTCGAATGGTAATGGCGGCAATGCATCTACTATCAACGCGCTTTATCAATTGATGCAGCGTAAACCGCGGTTTGATCATCGGTTTACAATTGAGCATTATGGGATTTCCACGCCGACCATGGCGCGTGAAATAAAACAATTGGGTGGTGTGGTGAGTGCTAATCCCACTTATTTTTATGCGCGTGCTGAATTGAACGAGCCGTTTTTAGGAACAGATAGAGCAGATACGGCTACCGCCTTTAATACGCTAATACAAGCCGGTGTTCCTACGTCGATTCACTCTGACACACCCGTTGCTCCACCAGAACCGCTTAAAGAAGTATGGATGGTGGTTAATCGTTTTGGTTTATCCGGAAAAGTCCATGGGCCAAATGAACGAATTAGTGTTGCGCAAGCTTTACGAATGATTACGATTGATGCGGCTTATACGCTAGGTGAGGAAACTAAAATTGGTAGTATTTCTCCGGGAAAATTAGCGGATTTTACCGTGTTGGAAACGGATCCTTACACTGTGCCGAAAGAAAATATTAAGGATATTACGGTGTGGGGAACGGTGGTGGGAGGGAAGGTTTATCCAGCGACGGATTATCGGGATTGAGGGGTTCGTTATCGAGATATACATTAATACCGATAGAACAAAAAAATTAAAAATCCCGAGTCTAACGGAGCCAGGAGCGTCAGCGACTGGTTTAAATTTTTGATACCAGTCGCTAACGCTCCTGGCTCTGTTGGTTCTGTTTGAATCTAAATTTTATTGTTTTGCTAAGATTTTAAGTGTGTGTCATCAACCCTCAAAACGAATGACACGATATACTCACCCGCTTTTCATCCTCCAATCGCATCGCCGTCAACGCATACCCCCACACACACCCTGTATCCAGCGCATACACCCGCGGTGTATGTGTCGCGCCCGCCAAAGCCGCCCAATGACCGAAGATAATTTTCAACTCTTGATTAGCACGATGCGGCATTTGAAACCAGGCCTTGAGGCCATTAGGCGGAGATTCTAATGTTCCCTTGTATGATAATTCGATGCGGCCATCCGGATAACAAAAACGCATACGCGTAAAATGATTAGTAATGCAGCGTAATCTATCCCAACCGGTTAAATTATCTTGCCAACGATCAGGCTGATTACCATACATTTGATTTAAAAAATCCTGCATACCATCGCCACGTAATACGGTTTCAACTTCTTTCGCTAAACCTAATGCTTTTGTTAAACTCCAATTCGGCGCAATTCCAGCATGCACAATGGTGTAACCTAATTTTGCATCATGATGCAACAATGGACGATGCCGCAGCCAATTCATCAATTCTTCTCTGTCGGGTGCTTGCAAAATAGCATCTAAGGTATCGCCTTTGGCTTTTTTTCTAAGACCATAACCTACCGCCAGCGTATGCAAATCATGATTACCTAATACCGAACAATGTTTATCGCCGAGTGATTTTACAAAGCGTAAAGTTTGCAAAGATTCTGGGCCGCGATTAATTAAATCGCCGGTAAACCAAAGCGTATCTTGCTCTGGCTCAAACTGAATTTTTTCCAACAAATATTGCAGAGCGCTATAACACCCTTGAATATCGCCAATAGCATAGGTGGTCATGGTGATGATTTTCCTTCTATCGCGCGACAAATCGTTACAAAATCTTTTACTGATAAAGTTTCTGCACGCTGATTGGGATCAATATCAATCTGCTGCCAATCTTCAGCACCAACTAATTTTTTTAAACTATTGCGTAAAGTTTTTCGTCGTTGCCCAAAGGACAATCTCACGACATCGGCAAATAATGCAAAGTTTTTCACAGGATGTGGTAATTGACGGTAGGGCGCAAGCCGAATCACCGCGGAATCCACCTTCGGTGGTGGAAAAAAAGCATCGGGAGGTACCTCCAATAATAATTCCACTTGGCAAGCATATTGCACCATCACACTTAACCGACCGTAATCATCATGTCCTGCTGGAGCGGCAATGCGCGCCGCGACTTCTTTTTGCAGCATAAAATGCATATCGTCAATGATAGTAGTGAAAGTCAATAAATGAAACAATAGCGGTGTGGAAATGTTATAGGGTAAATTACCGACCAAACGCAGCAAACGCTGATCTTGTTTGAGCCTATTGAAATCAAAACGCAACGCGTCTTGTGCATACAAAGTTAATTTGCCAACATCAACACAGCTGGCTTGTAATGGCATGATTAAATCGCGATCCAGTTCAATCGCATCCAGTGCCCCGGTTTTTTTTAACAGCGCCAGAGTCAGGGCACCTTGCCCGGGACCAATTTCCACTAAATGTTGCCCAGGCTTGGGTTGAATGAGATTGATAATTTGTTCGATGATGTTTTTATCGCGCAAAAAATGCTGGCCGAAACGTTTACGGGGAGTAGTCATTAAAATCCGCTATCCCTGTTTTTTTAACGCTTCCTGCGCAGGTACGAAACCATGGGCGGCCGCTTTCTGGAACCATTGTTTGGCAGTTTCATTATTCGCCGTGGTGCCTAAACCGCTGGCATACATCACGCCAAGATTATATTCAGCGCTGGAAAGGCCATGAGTGGCTGCCTTTTGATACCATCGAAACGCTTGCGTATAATCTTGTTTAACGCCTTTTCCTGAAGCATACATAAATCCTAATTCATTTTGCGCAAATGCATTATTTTCTTGCGCGGCTTTTTCAAACCAGGCAAAGGCTTTTTGATAATTTTGTTCTACACCCTGGCCCAAGAGATAGCGCACGCCTAAACTTTGCGAAGCATCGGAATTGCCATTGCTGGCAGCCCGTTCATACCATTTAGCCGCTAAGCTATAATTTTGCGGCACGCCACGGCCAGATCGATACATATAACCGAGCGCATATTCTGCTTTACCATTGCCTTGATCGGCAGCGAGTTGATAATAATAAACGGCATGTTCGTCATCTCGGGGCACACCAATACCTTTCGCATATTGATTGCCGCGTTGGTACAATTGGTCCGGCGTTTTGTAATTAGCCGCTTCAGCAGCGTATTTTGCAT
>Ga0207159_1036_pt1 | contig 34536 bp, 40 predicted proteins | sample Alteio_BWMinHeat_23_FD_153511 | JGI IMG/M metagenome (GOLD analysis project Ga0207159, IMG submission 153511) | Enriched cells from forest soil in Barre Woods Harvard Forest LTER site, Petersham, Massachusetts, United States -... | ecosystem: Environmental > Terrestrial > Soil > Temperate forest >... | reverse complement strand
CTACCGTCGATCCCAACTGAAAATGTCCGCACTCCGCACCTTGTGGCAATTCGATCGTTTTTTCTGCAAACGTTTCCGACAAAATTATTTTACTATGCGAATACTTTTTCCATGGCGTCTGAATACTTCCCACAATCATCGCTCCCACTAACACCACTGCCATGGGTCCTATCGCGGTATCAAACAGTAACACCAATCGCTCATTACGCGCATAAAGATTGGGAATAATATCCGCCGCCATTTGGTTTACCGAAAATAATTTCCCTGGAATATAAATAGTTTGTCGTAATCTACCTGCGTACGGCATATGCACACGATGATAATTATGTGGAGCAAGATAAAACGTTGCATAATTTCCATCATAAAAATCTTTCGCCAAAGCTAAATCACCTAATAAAGTATCCAAATTAAAAAACATATTTTTGGCTTGCAACAATTGATTTTTTTTAACAATCCCTATTTGCGCTACACAACCTTCAGCTGGGCTCAATATTTCTGATGCAGAAGCCGCACGAGGTTGTAACTCAGGTTTTAATGCGCGAGTAAAAAAACTATTGAACGATGGATAATAATCGAGGTTGGTAAATTCCGCTCGCGATAAATCGACGTGGTATTTGCGGATAAAACGGCGAATGGCATAATTTTTCCACCATGTCCAAGGACAATCGGCCAATGCGCCCATCACCCAGGTGATAAAGTGCTGCGGTAAAATATATTGCAAATATATTGTAAATTTTTTCATGACGATTAAATATCAATGACCGTACTTTTTTCAAAAGCCGTTTGCAATTCATCTGGCCGCATACCTAGCGGAAACATCGCTACCCATTTTCCACGTGGATTAAATAAATAAATTGAAGCACTGTGCGATAAACCTTGTACACTAACGCCAAGATTTTTTTGCATGGATTGTAAATTTTCAGGCGTGCCAGTGAGACCAATGAAATCATTTTGAAAATTTTTGACAAAACGGCCCACCACGGCTTGCGTATCACGATCGGGATCCACGGTGACAAACGCAACTTGTAAATTGGGGTAATGCAACATCAACATAGGATATATTCGACTCACTACTGCCATGGTAGCAGGGCAAACATCTTTGCAATGCGTGAAACCAAAAAATAACAGTGTCCAATGGTTTTTTAAATTGTCTTGAGTGAAAGGAACATCTTTATCGGTGATTAAATTAAAATTTGGAATAGAGCGCGGCTCAGCAAATTTAGTTAAATTTTCCGGAGCAGCAGAACTATTAGAATGCCAGAAAATGGTGAAAAACATTAATGAAATAACAAACACACCCAGTACTAACACAGTATTGAAAACAGATTTTTGTTGCGCTGCCATAATTGACTCCGGATTAAGTTAATGCCACATAATGATCGAGCAAAATCATCATGAATAAAACGGTCAGATAGACCAATGAATAACGAAAAGTTTTTAAAGCAATTTGTGGATCTTTAGAAAAATGTAATCTTATTGCATAAAAAATTAAACCCACATCTAATAAAATAGCGCTAATTAAATAAAGCCAGCCACTCATACCAATGGCAAACGGTAATAAACTGGCCGCAATGGTGAGTAAGCTATAAAGAAGAATATTTAATTTAGTAAAAGTAATGCCGTGCGTCACCGGCAGCATGGGAATCGTGGCACGGCGGTAATCTTCGTAACGATGTAAGGATAAAGCCCAAAAATGTGCGGGTGTCCAGGTGAAAATGATTAAGGCTAATAACCAACCTTGCGCATCCATTTGTCCAGTGACGGCGGTCCAGCCTAATAATGGCGGCATCGCTCCAGCTAGTCCACCGATCACAATATTTTGTGGAGTAGCATGTTTAAGATAAAGCGTGTAAACCACAGCGTAACCAATACCAGAAAAAAAAGTGAGCATCGCAGTCAGGGGATTCACGGCAAAATAAAGAATAATAAATCCCAGCACTCCTTGCAGAATGGCAAAACTCCAAGCCGCGCGCGTTGATAATTTTCCAGTGGGCAAGGGTCTATGTTGAGTTCTATGCATCACCGCATCGATGTGCCTATCAATGATGTGATTAATGGTGGCAGCAGAAGTAGACATCAGCGTGATACCGGCGGTAGCAGATAGCCATAAACTCAGCGGCAGAGTGTCTGAACTGGCGAGATACATGCCGGCCCAAGCTGTCAAAATCATCAGTGCGACAACACGTGGTTTGCACAGAGTGACGTATTGGGTCAGTGTATTTTTCATATGGCGAGTTCTGCTGATGCACGCTTAGTTTTTACTAGTAACGTGATTAACGTTAATAATAATAACGCAGCGGTCATATTATGAAATAAAGCAATCCATGTTGGACGCAACCAAACAATATTTAAAATTCCCAAACTGATTTGGCCAAGTAATAAGATTAATAAAATACTGGCGAAAAAACGTAATTCTTTATTGGTAAATAATAAAATAATGGCGAGTAAGCCGAGATAAGTTCCAGCCAACATCGCACCAAAGCGATGCAACATATGGATAGTGACGAGATCAGTATTGAGTTGGTTGAAATGGAGTGTAGGCATCTCAGGGCCATTACAATAGGGAAAATGAATACAAGCTAATCCTGCATAATGGGTGCTGACCCAACCGCCTAAAATAATTTGCAACACTAAAATTAATAAACCAAGATGAATCCAATGTTTTGCATGTGAAGTATACGGAAGTGGTGTGGGTTGGTTGGAAAACTTGAGATACGACCACCACAATAGGCTTAACAAGGCGAAGCCAGTCACTAAATGACCTAACACAATCCCTGGCGACAATTTTAAAGTGACCGTTAACATTCCTAACAAAACTTGGCTAGCCAGTAACATTAAAAGTGCAATTCGCACCGGATTAAAATTGATTTGAATTTTCTTTTGCAAACGACCGGTGGTGATTACCAAAATAAAGACGAGTAATGAAAGGGTACCAGCAAGATAGCGATGCACCATTTCGGTCCAAGCTTTGTTGGTATTGACCGGGGTGCTGGGATATTGCAATGCAGCTTGTTGCACCTGGGTAGCGGTGTGCGGCGCCGTGATATAGCCATAACACACCGGCCAATCAGGGCAAGATAAGCCAGCATTAGTGATGCGCGTAAAAGCGCCGAGCGACACCACGATGAAGGCTAAAATACTGGCTAACAAAGCCAGTCGCGCATAAAAGCGATTATTTTTTGAAATAAAAAAATACGGAGTCACGTTTTAATCCTCGTTCTTTTTACGGGCGTTCCAGTTCAACGCCACAAATAATATAAATACCGTTAACGCGAACGCAAACCATTGCAGAGCATAACCACGATGCTTTTCCGGCGGCATAATGACTATTTGCCAGGTCCTGGTTAAGCCTGCAGTGGTGGCCGAATCCAGGCTAAGTATATACGGAAAAAGCGAATAGCCTAACAGTTTGGACAAAATTTGCAAATCCATGAATTCAATGCGCAGCGGCCAGGACGGCGTAGTGCCATCAAAAACTGAGCCTAAGGCAAAAAAATGCGGGGCAGGAGTCAGAGTCCCGCTAGCCATAGCCATAGATTCTGCAGAGACCTTAGGCAGTGCAGCACGGCTTGCACCGGCTGGTAGCCAGCCACGATCGACCAGGATCGGTGTGGCAAAACCTTCGGCTTTGAAAGGGGTAAAAATTTCATAACCAGCTTGCCCTTGAAATGTTTTATTATCCAGGTAAAAAGTATGAAAATTATCATATTTTCCAATAAGTTGGACTTGATAATAAAGACTGTTCGACCAGGACAGGTTGCTTAGTTCATTGCCCGATAGAGGTTTGTGTTGCGCACGCTCGGCAAACTTTTGTAGCAGCCATTCTTTTTCTTGGGCGCGATGTAATTGCCAGAGGCCAAGCCGAATAAATAAGATCATGAATACGGCGGTCAGCCATACAAATTTATACCTATTTAGCATGTCAATAAAAGATGCAATCATCATTTAATCCATCTATACTAGTTCGCCTACTGGGAAGGAGGATTGTAAGTATGACGCCGGTTTTCGTCAAAGCAATCATTATTGTGTTCTTTGTGTTTATTTTATATGCCTTAGGCAGTGCTCTTTATTTTTTAGCCGTTGATAAGGACCGCTCTGAACGCATTGTGAAAGCACTGACTTGGCGTATTGTACTTTCATTTATTTTATTTGCATTATTAATGTTTTCATTCGCCATGGGGTGGATTGAACCACATCAAATTTGAGGGGTGAATCATGGGTTTTCGTAACTTTGGTTCTTTGCTAATTGTTTTACTGATCGTCACCATGATCTTTGGAACTAAGCGTTTACGCGAAGTAGGCAATGATTTAGCGGTTGCCATTCGTAGTTTCCGCAAGGGCTTGCAAGACGATGATGAGAAAAAAGAAGAAGAAAAGGCAAAACCGTGAGCATCAGTGAAATTATAGTCATTTTGCTTATTGCGTTTCTGGTGATTAAACCGGAACAATTGCCTGAGGTAGCTTATTCCCTCGGTCGTTTTATGCAATGGTTTCGGCAGTCCGTGGGTAAAGTAAAAAGCGAAATGAATTCATTTATCAGTTCCGTCGAGCAAACCAATGAACGACGAAGCGGAAGTGAATGAAAATCATGCTGCGTTACTACGCTTCCTGATCGAACTTAGACGCCGAGTTGTCCGTTGCGTTTTTCTGGTTGCGGTATTGTTATTAATCACGATATTTTTCGCGAACCATCTTTATACGTTATTAGCTTTACCTTTATTGAGACATTTACCGCAAGGCCATTTGATTGCGACCGAAGTCGCCGCGCCATTTTTTGTGCCGTTTAAATTAGCCTTAGTGGCGGCATTATTACTCGCTGTGCCGTATTTTCTTTATCAATTATGGGCGTTTATCGCGCCGGCACTTTATTCGCATGAGCGTAGCCGCTTATGGCCATTGTTATTAGTCAGCACATTTTTATTTTATGGTGGCATGGCCTTCGCTTATTTTGTGATTTTTCCCGTATTATTTGGCTTTTTTGCCAAGACTGCACCAGAGGGGGTGACGTTTAGTCCGGATATCGGCCACTATTTAGATATGACGTTGAAGTTATTATTTATTTTTGGCGGGTTGTTTGAAGTGCCGGTCGCCATGATGTTATTGGTGTGGAGCGGCGTAGTAACCCGTCAAAGGTTAATTAAGCTGCGAGCTTACGCCATTGTCGGTGCATTTATTATCGGCATGATGCTAGCGCCGCCGGATGTGTTTTCGCAGACGGTGTTGGCCGTGCCGTTATGGTTGTTGTATGAAGTGGGGATTATTTTGTCAAGATTTTTCGAGAAATCGGTTGACCTTACATTAGAATGAAGTAAATTATCCGCTTAAATTTTTGATATTAACTTTAACGAGGAACTATAAAATGAAGAAAATTCTTATTGTTAGTTTATTAACCTTAGCTTGTACCAATGTGTTTGCTCAAGCTTTAAAATCGACAATTACCAGATCTGATGCTGTTACTCAAACTTTTCTGTTGGGAAACCAAGATGTTATTTCCGTTACCAACGATCAAACTGGCGGTGCTTATCCAAAAATTTTTGTTGAAGCTGAAAAATATGTCGACGGTAATATTGCTGATCCAATCATTGTGGAATGTGCTGGCAACCAAACGCAAGTAGACCCTGGTTCAGCGGTAATTTGTGCTTTGGGGGCAGGCCAAGTGATGCGTATTTTTGATAATTCATTCCGTAACGGGGCTGCTGGTAGTTACACTATTCTTTCTGCGAAATAACTTAAAGTTTGGCGGGTTAAAGCAACAAATTTTAATCCGCCAACATTCTCCCGCCATCAACAATAATATTTTCTCCCGTCATATAATTTGCATCGCGCACGAGAAAAAGCACGGTTTGCGCGATATCAGCTGGCGAACCTTCGCGGGCGAGTGGAGTTTTTTCGCGGATTTGCTGTTTCGTGTCTTCCGGCACCGCATTTTCACCTTCTGGCCAAATCACCACACCGGGTGAAACCGTATTAACACGGACATGAGGTGCTAATTCTTTTGCTAACACTTTGGTTAACATCAAAATGCCAGCTTTAGAAATACAATAAACAGGATAGCCGGATAGGGGCTGGCTGCCATGAATATCGCCAATATTAACAATGCAGCCATGATGCTTAGCTAAAAAAGGTGCGGCGCCTTGGCAGAGAAAAAAAGGTGCTTTTAAATTACTGGTTAGTAAATCATCCCAGGCATATTCGCTGGTATTGCCAATTTCCGTGCGATAAAAACGGGAAGCGTTGTTGACTAATACATCAAGCCGTCCCCAAGTGGCAACAGCTTGCTGAATCAAAGAAGTAAGCACTTCAGTATCTGTCAAATCACCGGCTACGGTGGCAGCTGAATTGGGCCGTTTTTGGTTGAGTTGTTGTGCTAATTGATTTGCCTCTTCCGCTGAGGTATTAAAATGCAGTACGATATGCATCCCAGCATCATGCAGTGTTTTGGCTATCTCCGCGCCAACACGACGGGCAGCACCCGTGATTAGTGCGACTTTTTCGGTTATGGATTTTGGCATTGTTTGTCTCTTTTGGTAAAAGTATACATGTTAAACCATTATCTGCGTAATCAAATTCAGCAACAAGGTGGCAGCATTTCCTTTGCGCAATTTATGCAGGCAGCGCTATATCATCCCGAATTTGGTTATTATTCCACACGCGCGTTTCAACCCGGTGATTTTATTACTGCGCCGGAAATTTCGCCATTATTCGCCCAATGTTTAGCACGGCAAATTCAGCAAATTTTTGCCATTTTGCCGGAACAGAATATTCTAGAGTTTGGTGCTGGTTCCGGAAAATTAGCTAAAGATTTATTATTGACCCTGGAGCAGCAAAATCAACTACCAGCGCATTATTATATTATTGAAGTAAGTTCATTACTTATTGAACAACAAAAAAAATTACTTCGCGAACATTGTCCGCAACTTATTGATCGTGTGCAATGGTTGGCAGCATTACCTGCAGATTTTATAGGTGTGGTGATTGCCAATGAAGTATTAGATGCTTTGCCGACCCATTGTTTTAGCATTGAAAATGAGGCGAGCAAAGAACGTCGTGTGACCTGGCAAGACGATAATTTTGTGTGGACTGCCATACCGCCGCAGAGCGAAGAGCTACTAGAAAAAATAATGGCCTTGCGTCAAGAATATTTATTAGTAAATGGTTACGCTTCAGAAATAAATCTTAATTATGCGAATTTTATGCAGCCACTTGCTGCTAGTGTGAAACAAGGCATTATTCTATTAATTGACTATGGTTATGACCGCCGTGAATATTATCAACCGGCTCGATCACGCGGTACTTTAATGTGCTTTTATCAACATCATCGGCAAGAAAATCCGCTGATTCAGGTAGGTGAGCAAGATATTACTGCACATGTGGAATTTACTACTGTGGCTGAACTGGCTGTGGCTGCGGATTTTAATGTCGCTGGATATACCCATCAGAATGCTTTTTTATATGCCTGTGGGTTGAGTGAGCTTGCTGAAAAAGCAGCTAAGACGATGAATACAATCCAACAATATCAACAAAGCCAAGCAATAAAAACCTTGGTTTTACCTACGGAAATGGGTGAATTAATAAAAGTGATGGCTTTGACCAAGGGGGTGGAAATACCCTTGCTAGGGTTTGGATTGTTAGATAAAAGACGGGAATTATAGTAAAATAATCGACTTTTTAGTTGGGTTCCAAAATGCGCGATGCGATAGTTGATATTAAAGAATCAGAGCTCGGTTTTTCCGCGGGACACTTTACCATATTTTCCGCGACTGATCGCGAGCCTTTGCACGGACATAATTATAATGTTAGCGTTTCTTTTAAAATAAAATTACATCATACCGGCTTATCTTTTGATTATCGCGATTATAAAACTAAATTACGTGTACTTTGCGATAAATTAAACATGCATTTCCTGCTGCCGCAATATTCTCCTTATCTTAAGTTGGAAGAAAACAAAGACATGTTGTTTGCCTATTTTGACCAAGATAAAATTCCTTTCTTGAAAAAAGATGTCGTGATATTACCTTTATCAAATATTACTATCGAAGAATTAGCGCATTGGTTTCTGCAAAAATTATTAGAATATGAAAAAGAAATTAAAGAAGATGGAATCGAACAAATTATCTTAAAAGTTCACAACGGTCCGGGTCATGCGGGCGCAGCGATGTGGGATAATAATTAACGGGACTCCTGGCTCCGTTAAATTGTAACAGACTCTACATTCTTTCCACTACTTTTAACCCCAAAATCTCCATCCCTTGTCGCAACACTTTTGCGGTGGTCTCGCATAATAACAATCGTGAATTTTGTTCGGCATCGCCTTCGACGCGACAATCACGGAAAAACGCATTAAAATGCTCTGCGAGATTATATAAATATTCAGCAAGACGATGTGGGAATAAATCTTTGGCGACTTGGTCTAATGTTTCAGAAAATTGGTTCAGATGGATCGCCAAAGCGATTTCACTAGGATGCTGCAATTTAATGTGGGTGGAGGTTTTTATTTTTTCAATATCAAGGCCAACTTTGCGCTTGATGCCATTGATGCGCACATAAGAATACATGAGGAAAGCGGCGGTATTGCCTTCAAAACGCAGCATGCGCTCATAACTAAATACATAATCACCTGAACGCTGGCCAGCGAGGTCTGCATATTTGATAGCATTAATCCCAAGCACATGTGCGGTCATCTCGAGCTGTGCCGCATCCATGTTGGTTTCGCGTTTTTCTAATAATTCTTTTGCATGATGAATGGCCGCATACAACAAATCGATTAAACGTTCCGTTTCGCCAGAGCGGGTTTTAAATTTTTTTCCATCGGGGCCGAGTACTAAGCCGAACGGAACATGATTAACGGTTACTTTACTTGGATCAAGATATCCAGCTAACTCTGCTACTTTGAAAATCATAGCAAAATGTAGGGATTGGCCAGCATCAGTTAAATTAATAATGCGATCTGCTTTTTCTTCAATAATACGATGACGCAATGCGGCTAAATCCGTTGTGGAATAATTGTAGCCACCATCGGATTTTTGAATAATCATGGGTAGCGGTTCACCCTCACGATTGGTAAAACCTTCGAGAAAAATACATTTCGCCCCATCAGATATTGTCACCAAACCTTTCTTTTCCAGATCAGCAACGACGTCGGCAAGCAATGGATTATAAAAAGATTCGCCGCGTTCGGTAATGCGTACATCAAGCAAATCATAAATTTCTTGGTAAGCAAGACGAGAGATATCACAAATAATGTGCCAAGCTTTCAATGAGTTAACATCGCCACCTTGAATGGCAACCACTTCCAGTTGCGCACGTTTTTTAAATTCGGCATCTTCATCGAAACGTTTTTTTGATTCGCGATACCATTTCACTAACTGGGTAAGATCAGTTTGTTGTTTGCCTTGTAAAATTTCAGGTGCTTGTTCTTTCATGTGAGCAATCAGCATGCCAAAGGCAGTGCCCCAATCGCCGACATGATTGAGACGCAATACATCATAGCCTAAAAATTCAAATAGACGTGCTAGCGAATCACCGATAATCGTTGAGCGTAAATGACCGACGTGCATTTCTTTGGCGGTATTGGGGCTGGAAAAATCAATCACGACGCGGCGTTGAGTTTTTACTTGGTCAATGCCAAGGAATTTATCTTGTAATATGGTTTGTAAGCGCGCTGCTAGAAATTCTGGGGCGAGCGTAATATTGATAAACCCAGGCCCGGCGATTTCTAATTGCGCAATCATCGGCTTATGATCTGTCGTGTTGCGATCGAGTTTGGCAATCATAGCCTCGGCGACTTCCCGCGGCTTTTTTTTCAATATGGCGGCAAGTTTCATGGCGCTATTGCATTGATAATGGCCGAATTTTACCTGCGTGCTGGCCGTGACTTCAATTTTATCAGCGGTGACATTAGCTTCTGGAAAAGCAGCGGCAATAGCTTGCTGAAATTTTTCAGTTAATTCGTTTAATATGGTTTTCATAGCGCAGTCTTATAATAAATTTTTGGTATGTTAACATAGAGAGGGTAGGGGCGGAATAAAGGCAATAAAATAAAAAAAGCAGAGGTCATTACAACCTCTGCTTCACGATAAAACAGAAACCCTAACTCGACTTCAAAAACGTCCCAGTCATATCTACCGGAGTTTGCGTATTCACCACCGGCATTTTTAACATTGGCGCATTTGCCGTAAAATTCAACTTATCCAGTGCAATACTTCTTAACGTCAAATCACCATATGATCGATAATATAAAACCTTATGCGTTAAATCCTTAAATACCACCCATTCCGTAGTATCAGTCGCTGTTTTTCCACCATCAGTGGTTCGTGAAGCACCCGCTGGAATGTCAAAATTATTCATAATATGTTGCGCAAGATTTAAGATATCGGTCGCGGTATTTGCTGGATAAACAGTTTTAAGTAAATAAGAAGCTTTTACAAATCTCGATGGTGGGCTGTAATCACCAGGTAAACCAACAGCGCCAGCACCTTGGCCAGTACTCGAAAAAGTCATGTTGCCATCAATCACTGAAGCAGGATTGTAAGCACTAAGATTGACATAATTGCGGAGATTGGTGACTTGCCAATTATATTGCGGCGAGTTAGTCATCACACCGATGCTGTCGTATACTTTTTTCTGGCCGTTAATAAATTCGACAATAATTCCTTTGCCGGTTGCATCCGTAATTGAAGCATGAGCAGGAAGAATGACATTGCCAAGACCTGGTAAATTTAATGGAAATACATAAATATTATTTACAGCTGCTTTGACTTCATCTATAGATTTGAAATTACTTAATACCCAATCGCCGAATAAATTATAAGGAACTCCTTGGTTTTCTTTGCCAGCAGGAATAGTTTGATAAGTAGTTTCGCCTGGTAAGTAGAGATATTCAAATGAAAGTCCAGCTTCGTTAATGCCATCGAGCGCCATATTTTGATTAAAACCATCTAAATATAAATAGCCATATTTGGCATTCCAAGCTAAACCAGATTTTCCATTTGGCGTTGCATTAGTAAATGCGCGATTACGTGTCGAGGTGCGAATATTGGAATTCAAATCCATGCCAAATTCAAGACTACGGCCTATCATCAGCGTGCCATCTTTGGCTGTCAGTTTAATATCCGTGCAGGCATATGCACCCAAAGAGTTGAGTACTGCCATCATTGCGAAAAACCAAGCAAATAGTTTGGACATAAAAATTTCTCCCTGAAAATTAAAAAACTTCATTTCCTGTAAACCAATAATCATAGCATAGCGGTTCCTAATGAAACTATTCCATTAAAATTCAAGCGCATACCTATTTAAGTCTTTGTTAATATTAAGAATTTGTTAATGCTGTCCTAATATTGCCCTAAGCTTCATTCTTTATAATGGTTAAAGTTTAAACAATTTTATAAGAGAATGGAGTGAACATATGAACTACGCAAAGAAATTGATCATCTTATTATTAATCAGCCACGGCCTAGTATTGTCTTGCCTTATGCTAGCGACCAAGCTGCCGACTTTATCTTCGAATAGCAATGTTAGTCCGAGCAGCAGCGCTAATGAGACCGCTACCGAGGTAGTGAGTGCGCCAATTAAGCCAATAGTGTTTGCGACTCAGCCGACTGTGTTTGCGCCAAGTCAGCCGATAGTAGTGATGAAGAAGCCAGCTACGGTTGTAGCAACTCCGGCTCCAACGGTTGTAGCAACTCCGGCTCCTAGTGCTACTAGCAGTTTAGATCAAGATGTCAACGCATTGAGTCAGCAAGCGCCAAATTTGGATCCGAAAATCATTCGACTCGGATTAATTGCTTATCGTAAAGCAGCCAAACAAGGCGTAACACAAAAAAAGATTTTGACTGTCGTTGATTATAGCCAACCTTCTACGCAACGTCGTTTGTGGGTATTTGATTTGACTACCCATCGCTTATTATTTAATGAGTTAGTGGCGCATGGTAAAAACAGCGGAGAAAATAAAACTGTGACATTTTCAAATGCACCATCAAGTGATAAATCCAGTTTAGGAGTTTTTGTCACCGGTCAAACGTATGATGGAAAACATGGTTATTCACTTAAGTTAGCTGGTTTGGAACCCGGATTTAATAGTAATGCGGCTGCTCGTGCGATCGTGATGCATCCTGCCAACTATGTTAATTATGCAACGATCAAACAAAAAGGCAGATTGGGCCGTAGTTGGGGTTGCTTAGCACTTGATCCCACTGTTGCAACGCCGGTGATTAATGCCATTAAAAATGGAACCGTTATATTTTCATATTATCCAGATCAAAATTATTTAAAACATTCGCAATTTGTCGCTTTTTAGCAAAAAGACTTTGCTGTTCAAACACGCTATATGGGTTTTCGATAGCGTGTTTTTTTTAGGGTCTGTTTACAATTCTACTAGTCTGGTCATAAATCACGGATATTCTGCACTCCGCTGCTCATTTACTTCTATGTAAACTGCGCTGCGGTGCTCGAATATCCGTGATTTATGACTCAGCCTAGCGAATTGTAAACAGACCCTTATCGCTTAATTCGGTTATGATGTCGCTGAATTACTGGATGGATTAGCTGCTGATGGGTTGCTTGGTGGAACTAATATATGTCCAGTATCGGGACGAGGTGGCGGCAATGTCGATTGACGAATATAAGCATAAATCATCGCTAAAACACTCACTAGGACAATAATAAGAATAATGCTCCAAGCATAACGTGGATTACGGCTAGGGCTGACAGGCATAGAATTCCCCCGCTTATTTGCGTTTTGCCTTTTTGGGTACCTTCATTCCTTTTTTGCGTTCCTTTGATAAAGCAATGGCAATAGCTTGTTTGCGGCTTTTCACTGGTTTGAGTTTCACACCGCTATGCGCTTTGCCACGTTTATATTTACGCATTTCTTTTTCAACTTCTTTTTGTGAGCCTTTGCTATATTTTCTGGCCATAAAAATTCCTTTTTTCTACTTTTATAATAACATTGTAATAATTCACTAACAGTTGGTATTTACCCTGTAATTAATTTGATCTAAATTTTTTTTAATAATTATCAGTATCTTGTTTGAGTTATAGTCACGCTTGTAATTAAGTATTTACTTAATTATAATAGTAATTAAGTAAACACTTAATTACAAAAACGAGGTCAAAATGCAAAATTATGAAATAATAATTATCGGCGGTGGACCAGTCGGTATTGCTCTGGGTATGCATGATATTAAAACATTAATTATTGAAAAATATAATTAGCGATACTATGCCAAATGATCTGGAAAAATTTGTTAATCAATTGATGCCAAACTAGAGGTCAGCATGAAGGAACGTCGGAAGGTAGCCGATAAAACCCGCGAAAATATTCTTAAAGCAGCCACTAAGCTATTTGCAGATTCTGGTTTTTCCGGTACCAGCACGCAGGCGATTGCGAAAGCGGCAAAAGTGAATGAAACATTAATTTTTCATCATTTTGGTAATAAAGAAAAATTATGGAAAAAAGTTAAAGAAAATATATTGGAAAATATTTCTATAGTTCCATTAAATTCTGAACCAGAATCATTACCAAAATTTTTAGAAGAAATCATCCAACAACGGATCTCGGCTTATCAACAAAGACCTGAATTAGCAAGATTAATAAAATGGCAATCGTTAGAAAAAAAACAGGATAAGTTAATAGCAGGGAACAAATTGGCTCCTACCAATTGGTTATCGATTATTAATTATTTACAAAAAAAAGGTAAGATAAAACGCGATCTTAAACCGGAATTAGTAGTGACCTGGTTGGCGGCCAGCATTAATGCCTTGGTTTTTGATGAACTGCCGCAATTTACTGAAGAAAAAAATCGACAAGCTTATATAAAATGTTTGCTCAACGGATTTGAACTGGCGTTGTCACCATGAATAAATTTAATTTTAAACTGGTAGCTGTTGCTTTGTTGGAAGAGGGATTTAATACAGCGTGATCAATATGCTTTTTTTATCAGGACATACTTTCGCGAGTACCGTAACAAACGAAATAACAGCAAATATGATAATGGAAACATGCAAAGGGGAAATCGCTTCTCCTGAATGCGTAGCATTTATGAATGGTTTTTCGCAAGGGATAGTAGTAGGAACATTTTTATCTTTAGGGAAAGCTGCAAATGGATATTTTGTGGGAGCTTTAACGCTAAAAAATATGTTTGTTAAGCATATGGAAGATCATCCGGAGCAAGGTGATAGTGATGTACAGATGCTACTAAGCAGATTATTAATGGATTCTGGTTTGATGCAACTTAGAAAAAATTTGTTGATTGCTAAACGTATAAAACAATAAAAATTTATTATAAATTTCTTTTCGGTATTAGCTAACTTTTTGTAAATATTCTGACGGTCTTGTACAAACCAATTGTTGGTCTTTATTGTATATATTTTCAGGAAATAAACTTGCAATTAAATGTTTTTGTTTGATTTTAATGGTAGTGACTTTACTTCGAATTTCTCTTGCGATTTGATAACGATTGGGAGGGGTTAAAATAACCAATTCTTTTTTTGGAAAAGTATCTAAAACTAAATCAATCACTGGGCATAAATCAGAATCAGCTGTAATAAGAAATGCTTTATCAAAGCCATCAATATGTGCTTGGTGTAATAAGTGAATAGCAAAATTCACATCGCTTTGCTTTTCTTCATGCGCACACCATCTAGCACCACATTTAGAACACTTCTTTTGTTTTTCTTTGAAATGACCAATAACTGTAGTAACACCATTTGCTTCTAGCGCCTTGACATAAATTTGATGTCGTCTATGGAATCTACAAGCCAAGTTGGATAAGCGGTGAAATAAAACACTGATTCCAACACTTCTTGAGTTGGTTTAATAAATGCTTCGGCCAACTTATGAAGATTAAGCCATTTTAGATGGTTAAAATTTTTACCTAAATCTAGAATAGCGTGGTACAGGTTGAATCCATCCACAAAACACTTAACGCGCTTTTTTTCCAAAATTACAGCCCCTAAAAATGAAAAACCCGGCAGCACTGGCTAACCGGGTCCAAGAAGGCGAACCCTCTTGGGATGATGCACTTAAATTATAGCAGAACTCTAAAAAACGCAATATCAGGTAATAAAAAAATTTTTAATTAGTTGTGCATGTTAATCCCATAATAAAAGCTTATAAATCATATACTTTCAACCGCTAGAAATCCGTCTCTTTTGATGCTATTATTTATATAGCCCTACTTATCGCGAAGTCCCACGTTCCACGTGGGATAGCCAGATGGCAGTTTTAGCGTGAGCGGGGTTTTTTATTGCCCGTCTTTTTTTATTATTGATCGTTTAGACTTTGTTAAATCAATCTCATGATTTTTGGGCCTGAACAGCCAGTGGCGATAGGGGTGATGCCAAGCATTGGAAATGCTATCACCAACTGACGTACTACATCCAACATTGAATCTTGGATAAATTAGACGGATACGCTTATTTATATGCTTATAAAGCTTTTCCTTTGCTATTGTTCGCTTGGAGCGCCTGAAGCTATCAGCAGGTTTTTCTTTATGTTTATTATTAAGTTTGAATTGCATTGCTCCGAGCACAATGTCTAAACATTGCAATGTAACATGGTCATGCGAATATACTTCTGCGATTTGATCTTCTGGTATCAATATTTTTGCTTTTCTAAATTCGGAAGTATTTGATAGGTTATGAATATACACTTTGAATTTCTCAACCATTGTCTTTGTGTTAATTGGAAGCCAGTCAAGGTATACCCTAAATCTTACAATCTCTGCTGCCCCATTGGCGTATTGTAAGCCAAAAGCATGCTTCAAAAACTGGTAATAGAGGATAAAATACCTGTATCGGCGGTGATAGCTTGTTAAATTACTAGCCGAATAAATATTCTGCGTAAACATAATTCGAATTTTAATCTTGTCTTGCTGAACAAGATCAAAGAAACAATCTACTAGGTTAATATACTTACCCAGATATTGATCAGTTAATTTAGACCACTTAACTTCTTTATGAAGATTCAATTCATGCTTTTTTTGCGTGAGAGCATCTACTACGCTCGGCAAGTCTGCGGCACTAACTACAGCGCCACCGTAAAAATTAGAATAATATTGTCCTTCACTCTCAGACTCATCGCAATAAATAACATATTCTTTAGACATACATCCCTACCTTAGCAAAACAACAGCATAAAACTGAAAAAGACCGGCTAATTTAAGGTCCTTTCTTATCAAATAAAAGCGCTATGAAGAGAACATTTTCTGAAATGGCATAGTAAGGAAAAAAGAAGGAAGAAAGTTAATTTTTGATGGGCAATTTTTTAAGTTATTGATAAATCCGCGCTCCCTATGGGATTCGAACCCATGTTACCGCCGTGAGAGGGCGATGTCCTAACCCCTAGACGAAGGGAGCTATAAGCTTTTAGGCAAGCATGCTATTATACTGAAAAATTTGCATTTGATAAGATGATAGTTATACCACGCAACCAACATACGATTTCGCGCCGGGACATCAGTGATGAAGCCCTGAAAGTACTTTACCGTCTGCATAATTCGGGTTATGCCGCTTTTCTAGTAGGCGGTTGTGTGCGAGATTTATTGCTTGGCAGACATCCTAAAGATTTTGATGTGGCCACCAATGCCGAGCCTGAACAAGTCCATAAGCTGTTTCGCAATTGCCGGTTGATTGGCCGTCGGTTCCGCTTGGCACATATCGTTTTCGGCAAAAAAATCATAGAAGTAGCGACCTTCCGCGCCCGCCATTTGGATTTACACGCTCCCGAAGGCATGGTGATTCGCGATAATGTTTATGGCACGATCGAAGATGATGCTTGGCGTCGCGATTTTACCGTGAATGCACTTTATTACAATATCGCTGATTTTACCGTGGTGGACTATACCGGCGGGATGCAAGATCTACAAGAACACCGCTTACGGATGATAGGTGAGCCGCAGCAGCGTTTTCAAGAAGACCCAGTCCGATTATTACGTGCAATTCGGTTTGCTGGAAAATTAGCTTTTGATATCAGTCCGGAAACCGCAAAACATATTCTTCCTAATAGTAATTTATTGCAAAATGTTTCTTCGTCGCGATTGTATCAAGAAGTGTTAAAGATCTTGCAAGAAGGTTATAGCCTGCCTATTTTTCGATTATTGCAACAACATAGTTTGCTAGAACAATTATTTCCACAAACCGCTGCTTTTTTGCATGATGAACAAGTCATGGAATTTTTAGAGCGAGCATTACAAGAAACGGATGAGCGGATCAAAGAAGCACAACCCATCTCCGCTTCATTTGTTTTTACGGTTTTTCTTTGGTATCCCATTTTGCATTACATCATTGAAAATCAAAATCAAGGTATGCACGCCTATGTTGCCCATGAAAGAGCAGTGCGTTTAATATTGAATCAACTCAAACAACGCCTTTCTATTCCAAAACAAATACAGATTGGAATTCAAGAAATTTGTCTGCTGCAATATCGTTTAGCAAAATATAAAAGATCTTATCCTACCCGTGTCACTCGTTTGCCGCGCTTTCGTGCGGCTTATGATTTATTACAATTGCGCAAAGCAGTGGGTGAAGATGTAGTGGTTTTATAAATCGCCGAATTGATGTTGTAAAATAGTTAGTGCCACAAGAGGCGCAGTTTCTGTGCGTAATACTCTCGGACCTAAACTTAAGGGCATAAAATTTTGTTTATAGGAAAGTTGTATTTCATTTTCACTCAGTCCACCTTCAGGCCCAATCAATAAGATCACTTCAGCATTTTTTTCGGGTAAATGATCAGGTAATCGATCGGTAACATGCGGTGAAAGTACAAAATTATTTTGATCCTTAACCGTCGCCAACCACGAAGCCAATGATTGAGTTGGCGCTATTTCCGGTATTTGATTACGCCCACATTGTTCACAAGCGCTAACGGCAATCGCTTGCCAATGTTGTTGTCGTTTTTCCGAACGATCATTATCCAGCTTCACTGTGCAGCGTTCAGTGATTAGCGGCGTAATTTTTTTTACACCTAACTCCACCGCTTTTTGAATAACAAAATCCATTTTTTCGCCGCGAGAAATTCCTTGCGCGAGATGAATGGATAATGAAGATTCTGCCTCGCGCTTTACAAATTGGTGAATGGTAACTTGCACCGTTTTTTTATTAATTGCACTGATAGTCGCATGATATTCTCCGCCTTGGCCATTAAATAAAATCACTGCCTCACCGACGTTCGCGCGCAACACGCGTGCCAGATGATGGCTGGCTTTTTCATCGAGTTGTAACGTGCTGTGTGCCGCCAGAGGAACAGGCTGATAAATTCGTGTCATGACATTTTCTCAAATAACATATATTCTTGCACTGGCTGGCCGCCAATTAAATGTTCTTGAATAATGCGTTCTAAAACATCAGGGTGACACGAGTGATACCAAATTCCTTCTGGATAAACCACCGCTATCGGCCCTTGCTGACACACACGCAAACAATTGGCTTTGGTGCGATAAATACCGCCTTGACCGGTAAGTTGTAATTCAGCCAGCCGGTCTTTCAAATAATGCCAAGCGGCTAAACCTGCTTCTCGTTCGCAACATTTTGGTTTGCTTTGATCGCAGCATAAAAAAATATGCCGCTTGATTTGCGGTAAATGTAATTTGGTGACGCGGTCTTCTAAAGTGTCGGTCATAGGACTTGCCTACGTTTTTTTAAATCACCGTAAAAACTAGCAATAATTTTTCTCTTGGATTCCATTCATAAGCTAAATCGAACAACCATAGCCTCTCTGCTCATTATTTTCCGGTGTAGTGTCCGGTTCGTTGATTTTGGCGGCCTCAGTTGATGGCGTCACTTGTTTCGCAACCGCGGGTAGTGAAAGCTTGCGCGCTAAAACATTTGCAATGCCAAAATACTCATTTTCAACCGCATAATCCAAGGCATTTTTACCAGTATTATCGCGAGAAATAGTTACATTTTTTTGAATCAGCCATTCAACCAAGGTTTGCATGCCTAGTTGAGCAGCATATATCAATAATGTACTACCCAATTCATTTTTATAATTGATTAAATCAGGGCGAGGTTCTTCTCGCCAGCGATCTTCCAGCCATTGCAGCACTTTTTGTTCGGTTTTGTTTTTTTGCTCTGCGCTTTTATCCCGCGCCCCATTAAGAGTGCAGAGTAATTTCTCGCTGAAAAATTGGTTTGCTGAATGAGGTTTAGAAAATGAACTAACCAGACCTTTGGTAGTAGAGGAAATACTTAAAGGATCCGACGATGTCAGTGGATTGATCGGTGGAGTAATTAATTTCCGGATTTGTTTTACCGCTGGCAGCAGCACTTTTTGGGGGAAGGCGCGAAACATGGGTATTTTCCTCGATAAATTAACGCGAAAGTTCTGCTATTGAACCTTAGCCTGTTTTTATAGTCAATGACTATGTTTTTCTATAAAATGCGCCGAGTGATTACCTAAAGAAATGATATTAAAACTACATGCCCAAACTTTATATCCAAACACATGGCTGTCAAATGAATGAGTATGATTCGACCAAAATGGCCGACGTCCTCTTTGCTTCGCATCGTCTTGAAAAAACAGAAAATCCGCAAGAAGCCGATGTTTTGTTGTTAAATACTTGTTCAATTCGTGATAAAGCTCAAGAAAAAGTGTTTTCCGAACTGGGTCGCTGGCGCGCTTTTAAAAAACAAAATCCCCATGTCATTATCGGGGTCGGCGGTTGTGTGGCCAGTCAAGAAGGCAAGGCCATCTTAAAACGCGCACCTTTTGTGGATTTGGTGTTTGGTCCACAGACTGTGCATCGATTGGGTGAGATGCTCGAAGAACGGCGTAAACAACAAAAATCCGTGGTGGATATTAGTTTTCCAGAAATCGAAAAATTCGATCGCTTGCCAGAACCGCGTGCAGAAGGCATCACCGCTTATGTCACCATCATGGAAGGTTGTAGCAAATATTGCAGTTTTTGTGTGGTGCCTTACACGCGTGGCGAAGAAATCAGCCGGCCGCTCGATGATGTGTTAGCGGAAGTAGCGAAATTAGCCGAGCAAGGTGTGCGCGAAGTGACTTTGCTCGGACAAAACGTCAATGATTATCGCGGGCCGCAACACGAAGGCGGCGTGGCGGATTTAGCCACCTTGTTACAATATGTTGCCGCGATTGATGGGATTCAACGTATTCGTTTCACTACCTCGCATCCTTTAGCTTTTTCCAATCGCTTAATTCAAGCGTTCGCTGAAATTCCTGAGCTGGCCAATCATTTGCATTTACCCGTGCAAAGCGGTTCCGACCGAATTCTCGCCGCGATGAAGCGTGGCTATACTGCATTGGAATATAAATCTAAAGTGCGCCGCTTGCAAAAACTGCGCCGGGGGATTAGCTTATCTTCAGATTTTATTATCGGATTTCCCGGTGAGACGGCAGAAGATTTTGCAGACACCATGAATCTTATTCAAGAAATGAATTTTGATTATTCATATAGTTTTATTTATAGCCCACGACCAGGAACACCTGCCGCGCAATTGCCTGATGATGTTAGCATGGAAGTGAAAAAAACCCGCTTAAATATCTTGCAAGAACGCTTAGTGATGAATGGTGCAAAATTAAGTGCAGCGATGCTAGGTACAACACAACGAATTTTAGTGATGGAAATATCCAAGAAAAATCCTGCTGAAATGACTGGTAAAACCGATAACAATCGTATTGTTACTTTTACGGGAACAGCGGATTTAATTGGCAAATTAGTGACGGTAAAAATTACCGAAACATCGCCATATACGCTTAAAGGAGAGTTGATTAAATAGGCCCTAAACAAAATAGTTCTAGCATCCTGATTATATTGAGCTATACTATAAATAGGAGCAATCACAAGAGGTAATTAAACACTTGGACACAACCTTACATTCACAGCTTTTGATCCTCACTCCTGAAGATAATAGTCGACTTTTTAGTCTCTGCGGAAAATTGAACGAACATCTCCACCTCATCGAAAAACGTTTGGGCGTGCTGATTAAGCAGCGGGGCTATACTTTTGCCGTTAGTGGACAACGCGAGGCGGTTGAACAGGCCTGCATCACCTTAAGTGATTTATATGATGAAGCCGAAAAAAAGCCTATTTTGGCTCCGCAACAAATTCATATGTATTTACAAACGATTATTAAAAACCCGCAAAAACCACAGGATAGTCGTATGGAAATCCGCATTAAACATGGTGCCATAACTGCCCGCGGTGAAAACCAGGTGCGTTATATACGCAATATGATGCAGTATGATATTAACTTTGGCATTGGCCCTGCTGGAACCGGTAAAACCTATTTAGCCGTGGCTTCTGCAGTGAATGCTTTGGAAACTGAACGCGTCAGCCGCATTATTTTAGTACGTCCAATTGTCGAAGCCGGTGAAAAACTCGGCTTTTTACCCGGTGATATTTCTCAAAAAATTCACCCCTATTTACGCCCATTATATGATGCGTTGTATGAAATGCTTGGATTTGAAAAAGTAAATCAATTGCTCGAACGCGATATCATCGAATTAGTACCGCTCGCTTATATGCGCGGTCGTTCGCTGAATGATTCTTTCGTGATTTTAGACGAGGGTCAAAATACCACGATTGAACAAATGAAAATGTTTTTGACGCGCATTGGTTTTAATTCCAAAGCAGTCATCACCGGTGATATCACTCAGATTGATTTAAATAATCGGCAAGATTCTGGGTTGATCCACACCATGGAAGTATTAAAAAATGTAGCAGGCATCAGTTTCACACAATTCCAACCGAGCGATGTGGTTAGACATCCTCTGGTGCAAAGCATTGTTGAAGCTTACGAACGTTACAATGCCAATCAAGAGAAGAAAAAATAAGAACAGAAAAATATGTATCGCATTCATATCCAAAATGCCACAGAGCAGGCGTTTGTGCCTACTGTTACCGAACTACGACGTTGGGCGAAACAAACTTTGCAGAAAAGAATAAAGTCTGCTGAGCTCACTATTCGTATCATCGATCAAGCAGAAATGACTCGCTTAAACGAAACTTTTCGGCATAAAAAAGGCCCGACCAATGTGTTATCCTTTCCTTTTGATGAACTGGAAGGGGTAAGCTTCAAAGTGCCGCCGATAGGTGATTTGGCGATTTGTGCCGATGTTGTCAATCGCGAAGCGGCTGAGCAGGATAAATCTGCGGAAGCGCATTGGGCGCATATGGTGGTGCACGGTGTGTTGCATTTACTGGGTTATGATCATCAAGAAGAAAGTGAGGCAGAAAAAATGGAAACAGAAGAGATTGCAATCTTACAATCCTTCGGATTTAATGATCCTTACGACTTAGGTAGTACTCCATGAGCGTCGACAAAGATGAACAAAACAAAAAACCTTCCTGGTTTGAACGCCTCAGCACCTTGCTGATTCGCGAACCAAAAAATCGCGAACAATTAATGGCAGTGTTGCGTGATGCTGAAGAAAGAAATTTATTAAGTTCCGAAATGCTCGGCATGATTGAAAGTATTTTGCAAGTATCAGAAATGCAAGTGCGCGAAATCATGGTGCCCAAGGGGCAAATGGTGGTAGTAGAAAGCGATAGTAAACTAGAAGATATTTTTCCGATATTGATCGAATCCAAACATTCGCGTTTTCCGGTAATGGACCAAAGCGGCCAAGATGTCATTGGCATTTTGCTGGCAAAAGATTTATTAAAATATCGCGATAATTCATTACCATTTTTAATTACCACCATCATGCGGCCGGCGGTATTTGTGCCGCAAAGTAAACGGTTGGACATTTTACTGCGTGAATTTCGCGTTAATCATAATCACATGGCGATTGTGATTGATGAATACGGACATGTTTGCGGATTGGTTACCATTGAAGATGTGTTAGAACAAATTGTCGGTGATATCGAAGATGAATATGATATTGATACGCATGATTACATCAAAAAACATGATGATGGTACTTATAGCGTGAAAGCCTCCACTCCCATTGAAGAATTTAATAAATATTTCCATAAAAATATTAGCGATGAAGATTTTGATACCATTGGCGGCGTGGTCTTGAAAAATTTTGGTCATCTTCCTAAACGCGGCGAAACCTTGAAAATTGGTAGGCTGCAATTTAAAGTGTTACATAGTGATAGCCGGCGCATTCATTTGCTCGAAGTTCGTAAGTAAACTCCGCTCTATATCACAGCAAAACGTACACCTTCATCTAGGACATCATCATCGTGGCGTACTTTTAATCCAATGCCATAGCTCACTTTTTCCCAAAATTTAGGGTAATGTTCTTCTATAAATTTTTGTAATCTTTGATTTGCCAACAATGCATTTTTGGTTGCTGGCTGAATATAAATATCTCCACTATTATCAACCATGGATTTATTGATGTGTTTAATAATTTTTAATAAACAATCATCCTCATCCCCTTCAAAAAAACCAAACTTCGAAGAATAATCTTTAAATATATTTCCTAACAAGCTGCCGCTATTCACTAGTGCTTCCCACAGAGCTTCTTGTCGCAATTGATTATTTCTGATGCCATGAATAATGGTGAGGATAGACATTTTATCTGTTGCGATAGGTTCTTGGGGAAACCGCATGTGCAAACGCATCAACACCTGAATAAAGTCACCGTAAAATTGGCGATGAATATTAATTTCTCCTAATCCATTTAATATTATCAATGCTTTTTCTTTTGCTCTTGCCAAATTACCGCTATTGAAACTTGCGATACAAATTAAACAATCGAAGGCTCCACGCATGCCCGCATCGGTTTTGGCTAATTGTAATGTCAGATCCTCCAGCTCTTGATTTGATACGAGTCTTATTTCACTTTTATGTTCGGTGGAATGTTTTTTTGCCGCTAGTTGACATAATCTAAGTTGAATGAGAATTTTTTGAGATAAACTGCTATCAGTCCTATTCAAAGCCATTTCGAAATCTTTTACTGCACGCTGAAACTGACCGAGTTCATAATAAATTAAGCCACGACTATAAAACGCCCGTGCTTTAGTTTTATCAATTTCAATTGCATCGGTATGCAAGCTCATGGCAAGTTCTAATTTTTTTTTATCATTATAAAGATGAAAAAATAAATGACCTAAATAAGTCAGCGCATCATAATGATTAGGATTTATTATTATCGCTTTATTATAATAGGCTTTTGCTTGATCAAAATCACTATTACGTTGAAAAACAACGCCCAATTTACAATAAGCATCAGCGTAATTGGGATTGTGGCCAACAGCGATACTAAAAAACTTATTTGCCCGGACCAAGTGCCCTTTTTTTAATTGTTCACATCCCATACTGTAGGCGGTGATAGCCTCTAGAGCGCCTGATTTCATGATGATCTCTTATAATTATTTCACGATTAAACATTATACGAACGATAGAGTCCTTTGACAAATAAAAGCAAAGAAAGTATAAAAAGCCGCAAAGAATAATGAGTGGCCAATTCTGTAGCTTAGGAAAAATCATGCAAACTTCTCGTGCCGAAGATTTTAAGGTAGTGGTGGCTGGTGGATCGATTGCGGGTTGTACAATTGCAGCGCTGTTACATCGTATCGGTATCCAGGTAAAAGTTCTTGAACGATCAACCCAATTGCACGAACGTGGTGCGGGCATTGTATTGCCAGTGGTGTTACTTAAACAATGCATTGAACTAGGGTTGTTTGATGAGGATATTCCATATCTTCCGGTGGATAGCCGTACCTTTTGGGTAAATGATTCAGCAGAGCTACGTCAGATATGGCAACAACCCATTACTTTAGTGGCATTAAATTGGAGTGCCATCTACGACAATTTGCGACGCCGCGTACCGGATCAAATCTATCACTCTGGCATTGAAGTGCAAGAGGTAGTTGATAATGGCGATCATGTCAGCGTGCAAACTAATGCAGGAAAAGAAAAATGTGATTTGTTAATTGCAGCCAATGGCGTGAACTCTACAACGCGTACTCAGTTGTATCCAGAGGCTGGGGCAGATTATGCGGGGTATGTGGCATGGCGAGGAACTATTCCAATATCAAAATTGCCCGAGTCAGAGCGATTCAAAAAAAATTTTCATTATTATTTTTCACCTAATGGATTTCGCGGGCATTTTTTAAGATTTCCTATCCCGGCGCCTAATTATCAAGCAACAGGACAGGTAATACTTAATTGGATGTTGTATGAGGCATACCCTGCCGAAAAATTAAAATTTTTATTGATTGATAAAACCGGTAAATTGCAGAAGGGATCTATTCCAAGAAATTTTCTCAGCAAAGAACACATAACGTATCTACATAAACTAGCCAAGCAAGTGTTACCTGCCGAGATGGCTGAAGTTATCATGCAAACCGAAGCGCCTTTTTTGCAAGTCATTTATGATTCACTGGTGCCACAATTTGTAAACAGACGCATTGCTTTTAGCGGCGATGCTGGCATGACACTGCGGCCGCATTCTGGTTCAGGAGCTGGGCATGCGATCGCATTTGGCATTGCGCTCGCTGAGATTTTAAAAAATAATAAATCTTTGTCTATTGATGCGCTATTAAATCAATGGAATCAGGCGAGATTGGAATATTCGCAAAAACAAGCGGAATTATCCAAAAATATTGGCGATGCTTTGGTAATGCATTCACCACGCTGGGATGAGATGAATCAAAAAACCATGACAGAGTGGTGGGAAGGTGTCATGAAAGGAAGACAATGGCACGTAACTGATAGTTCAACTAATAGCAAACAAACTGCAGCCAAACATTTATTATTAGCATCCTCTACCATTGAAGCTTTGAAAGACCCAAATCCATCTAAGATAAACTTAACGGAGAGTTTGCAGATAAGATCAAAATTATGAAATTTAACTAACGATGGTCTTGTGTTTGAATATGTTCTGGCCGGAAGCCCATGCCGATGATGCGCGCAGGAATAAGGCGCAGGTAGGGAATCCGTTGCAAGAGTTTAAATATCATTGGTAAACGTGGATGAACACGATTTCCTAAGACGCGAGCGATGATGTGATTTTGAATAAAAACTTGAATTCCTTGAATGATTCGCGTCGGTAATTCTCGACGTTTTTGTATCTTTGCCAAATCTGCCTCGGTCACTGTCCCTCGTAAAAAAGCGGGAACCAACACATTTGCACTGGCGACCGCATCTTGAATGGCGAGATTAATGCCCACGCCGCCAATGGGTGACATAGCATGCGCTGCATCACCGATACACAAAAGTCCCGAGCGATACCATTTTTGCAAGCGATCAACGGTGACTTCTAGTAATTTCACCTGTTCCCAATTTTTAATTTCATGCACGCGATCAGCGAGGTTGGGTGCTATTGTAACAATGTTGTTCTGGAATGATTCAAGCCCAGCGCGACGCATTTCATCGAAATCGCCTTTACGTATGAGGAAACCGCATTGCCAATAAGTATCTCGTTGAATCATGATTAGGATTCGTCCCAAATCCACCTTGCCCAAGGATTGTTTAGGATCAGTTGCTAGGCGTGATAAACGAAACCACATCACATCCATGGGTGCGCTTAAAGTTTGTAATAGTAAGCCGCTTTTTTCACGGACAATAGAATGACGACCATCTGCACCAATGACGAGTTCTGCCTGAATTTCCAGTGCTTCTTGCGTTTTGTTATTGCGTGCATGGACACCGATGATTTTATCATGACCTTCGATAAGCCCAGTCACCTCGGTATTCATTAAAATCTTAAAATGAGGATAGTCTTGCGCTTGTTGGGTGATGAAATTCAAAAAATCCCATTGTGGTATAAAGGCGATGAATGGGCAATGTACTTTAAGATGAGAAAAATCAGCGAGCAGGACTTTTTGATTGCCAATTTCTCCTTCTAGCTGATAAGTCTCATTGTGAGGAAGTTTTAGAAATTCATCGAGCAGGCCCAGCTCATGAAGAATTTCCATGGTTGAAGGATGAATGGTATCACCGCGAAAATCGCGAAAAAAATCCGGCCATTTTTCCAGTACCAGCGTTTCAATTCCCGCTCTGGCTAATAAAAAACCCAGCATAATACCAGCAGGGCCACCACCTGCGATGCAACAACGTGTTGTAATTTTTTTAGTAGGCATAATTCAATATACCAAATCTTTTGGCAGACGTGCCAATGGATTTGCTCTTGACAGATAAAAACAAACAGGTATGATGATTACAAATGTAATCACTAGGGTGTGTTATGACAAAAGAAAAAAAATCTATTAGTTCCGCTGAACTAAAGGTGTTGGACATATTATGGAAATCTTCTCCGTTAAGTGCCAGTCAAATTGTAGCAGCGCTTGAGCAGACAGAGTCTTGGAATAGTCGAACAATTAAATCGCTTATTAATCGATTGATGAAGAAGAAGGCAATAGGACATAAACAAGAAGGTAATAAATATCTCTATCATCCACTGCTAAAAAAAGAAGAATATCTCAAAAAAACATCGCGCAATTTTATTCGGCGATTTTTTGAGGGAAAAATAAGTCCTTTAGTAGCGCATTTTGTAAAAAATGAAAAGATATCGGCGGAAGATATCCAAGAGTTAAAAAATATTTTAGAAAAACTCGAATCAAAAGATTAACTGGTTTTATCGTAGGGTAATCGATAATTTCAAATACTCTACTTTAAATATGGCGTTTAATTTTTAACAGAAAAAAAAAGAATTAGGGGTCGTATCTCCACTTCCTACAAGTATGACTCAGATGAAACTTGTAGGAAGTGGAGATGCGACCCTTTAATTCTTTACTGAATAGTTCAGACCATATTTTTAGATATCGATGCTACTGGCGTTGCGTGGAGAGTGAATATTGGGTTATTATGCCACCTTTCAGAAAAGACACCTTCAAAGGATCATGCTCATATGTCTCCAAAAACCGGAATTAATTTTTTTCTACTATTAATTGCTTTATTTACTATTTTTCACTTGCAACCAGCTCTTGCTGAAGATGTCGTTGCTGAAGGCGACTACCATTTAGCAAACAATAGCAGTTCTCCTTATATTCCCTTTTATCTCCTTCATGATGTTGCTACAGATTCTTGGTCAATGAGTAAAGTGCCAGGATATAACGGCCCCTCCTCTCAGGTAAATGGTCGAGACAAAATCATAACTTGTAATGGCAGAATTTGCATTTCTGCTGTGCAAACGGGTGGCCCTGTATTACAGATTAGTTATGATCAAGGCGCAACTTGGTCAGTCGCAAATAATTTACCTTCAATACCTGATAGTTATGCAGCTTACTATGCAGTAAAATGTTCCGATAAAGTTTGCATTGCTAATGGTGTTGGCTCGAAATATTTTTCAATCATCACTTCAGATAATGGTGCATCTTGGGCTTTATCACAAAATTTTTTGAATAATTTTACTTGTAATAATAATTTCTGTTTGGCTGTCGGCATTGCTAAACCAACAGGAGATGATCCGGATAATCACGTTAAACTACCTCTTTATATTAGCCAGGATGCAGGAAATTCTTGGTCAGCTTTTCAGTACGATTTAACTAAAGAATTAAACGATTATTTTTCTTGGGCTAGCGCCGATGGTCTCGCCTGTCATAATAAGACCTGTGTCATTGTAGGTGATTATACCGGAGGTAATACTGGCAGCGGATATTATTTAATTGTAAGCCACGATCAAGGTCAAACTTGGCACTCCATAAAAAACATTGATAATCCACGATATGCTTTCACAGGCAATGATGATCAACTTTCATGTACGGATAATCAATGTCTTTTTGTTGAAACAGATGATAATGGTTTACCGGTATTTTACATTTCTACAGATGAGGGTGACACCTGGATAAAATCTCCTTTTGATTCTCAAAAACTTGGTAATAATTGTGGTGAATCTATTGAATCATTCGGTCTTAGTTGCATGGGAAAATCATGCCAAGTTGCCATGAATTGCCGCAAGTTGTTAATGACTAAGGATGGTGGTAAGTCTTGGCAGGTCAGTAATTTCCCTAAAATTAAAAACATTGACTATAGTTTGCAAAAGGTAATTTGCACAGATGAAAATTCCTGTGTAGCTGGAGGTGATTCAGGTAATTCGAATGCTGTTTCAGCAACTCCTGTATTGTTTACTACCAAGGACGGCGGTTTACATTGGTCGCAGGTAGAAAAAATTTCAGGATTGCCTGTAGAAAAGCTGGATTTAGTAGATTTATGGGGTATATCAAAATAAATTTAATTAGCTGGCTAAAACTATTTTCTCCAAATTCGCATTTTCAAAAAATTTGCGGTCGTATCTCCACTTCCTACAAGTTTGATCGGGGGTCATGATTGTAGGAAATAGAGCTCCAGTCAATTCTAAAACATAATTAGGGGTCGTATCTCCACTTCCTACAAGTATGACTCAGATGAAACTTGTAGGAAGTGGAGATACGACCCTTTAATTTTCGACCCTTTAATTTTACCGCAACTCTCTCACCTATTCCGCCAGCGATAGGGTAAGGCGTTAAATTTTCTAGTTACGACCTCAAAAGAAGTAGGTAATAATCAATTAAAAGGGGGTAATAATGGCCTGAAAATACCTACATGATCTATAGTCATATGTTAAATATGTATAAAATAAGTAGGTAATAATTATTTTTAAAGTAGGTATTATTCATGGTATCATTACCTACTTAATAGAGGGTTTAGTACTAATGAGTTCATTAAAGACAGAATATCTCGAAAATTTAACCTTCACGGCTGAGCAAATATCTACTTTACGCTCATTGGGAGAATATCGCGGCAAACAGGCTCTTTTTTTTAAGCAATCAGCTGAAGCGCTTAAAAGTCTCCAATTAGTCGCCAAAATTGAATCGAGTGAATCATCCAATAGGCTTGAAGGCATAGAATTGCCACATAAAAAAATTGAAGAACTGGTGTTAAAAGATACGGCACCCCAAAGTCGCTCTGAACAAGAAATCGCTGGCTATAGAGATGCATTGAATTTAATCCATGAGTCAGGTGAGCATATGCCGTTCACTGCAAATGTCATCTTACAATTGCACGGCATACTATGTCGTTACCTAGCAAATCCAGGCGGTCGTTTTAAATTAACGGATAACGAGATTATTGAAAATCATCCTGATGGCACTAAACGTGTTCGCTTTACTCCTACAAAGGCGCATTTAACACCTAATGCGATGGAACAGTTAACACAAAATTATTCTAATGCTACACAAGAAAATAAACATGACGCATTAATACTCGTTCCTTTAGCAATTCTTGATTTTTTGTGTGTGCACCCATTCAGTGACGGTAATGGCCGAATGTCGCGTTTATTAACACTAATGCTTCTTTATCAATCTAACTATCAAGTTGGTCGTTATATCAGTCTTGAACGGATTTTTGAGGATAGTAAAGAAAGCTATTATGAAACGCTCGAAGCAAGTTCTCATCATTGGCATGCAGATAAGCACGATGTCAGACCTTGGTTGAATTATTTTTGGGGAGCATTATTGCGAGCCTATCGAGAATTTGAAGAGCGCGTTGGAGTTATTACAACCAGTCGAGGTTCAAAAACAGAATTAATACGTGCCGCTGTTAATCGAAAAATGGCTCCATTTTCTATTGGTGATATTGAATCCGATTGTCCTGGCATAAGCAGAGACATGATTCGTCAAGTGTTGCGAAAAATGCGAGATGAGGGTGAAATTTCTGTAAGTAGTGGCGGGCGTGGTGCACTGTGGCAAAAAACATTTAAATAATATATAAAAAAATTTGCGGTCGTATCTCCACTTCCTACAAGTTTGATCGGGGGTCATGATTGTAGGAAATAGAGATGCGACCCCTTCAGCCGTGGCTATTTTTAATTGTGATCTTGCAATTTCTTTTCTGTGAATTTTCATTATCAATATAAATCCTTATTAATTTTTCATCTCATATATTAAACTACTCGTGGCTCCTGAAATTTTTAGAATATTCTTATCAACTAATTCTTTTAATTCACGCTGAAGTGTTCTGCGTGTCACATCCGGGCAAAGACTCTCAAACTGTTGGATGCTTATACCGCCATATTTTGAAATATATTCAATAGCAAGTTTTTGTCGTTCAGATAAGTGAAACTTTCTCACAAGCACATCTTCTTCTATTGCTTGCTTTCCAAGAGATTTTACTTCTTGTAATTGAGTTGACAAACCGTGAACAAAATATTCAAGCCATCCTGTAAAATCCATATTGTTTTGGCGAACACCTTGTAGTGCTTGATAATAATCAGATCGATTGCGATCGTAATATTCACTAATTGTGAAAAGTTTTTTGAAATCATATCCTCGTTGATAAAGACATAACGTAGATAACAATCGCGCTGTTCGACCATTACCATCTAAAAACGGATGAATATGCACTAATTGAAATTGAGCAATACCAGAAATTAATACAGGGTGAATTTCTTTTTCTTCATTAGTCCATTCAACTAATTCGCGCATCATTTGAGATACGTCATATGCAGGTGGTGGTGTATAAATCACATCTTTAGTTTTAGAGTTAACGACATAGTTTTGCGTTTTTCGATATTCGCCCGGTGTCGCTGAATTTCCTCGCACTCCATTTACCAAGCGTTTATGAATTTCACGAATCAACCCTTCAGTGATAGGCTCTCCATCGCCCACATAACCTGATACCAAATCAAATGCGTTACGATAATTTAAGAGTTCTTGTGCATCATCTGGATTTACAGCATCAAGATGCTGGCCTTCCCAGATTTGCTCCGATTGCTCAAGCGTAAGTTGAGTCCCTTCAATATGAGTCGTATAGTGAGCCTCTAAAACCAAGGCTTGGTTTTGCATTTTGGCAATCCATTCATCGGATAATGTAGCTGCTTCCAAAAAACCACGCGCTCGTTCAATGGCAGTGTAGATGGCTACCTCAACCCGCCTAAAAACAGCGAATATCTAAATCAAATCCATTAACTACCCTGTATCTATCTTTATTCGCAGCGAAGTCTTTGTCCCTTTAATTATGCGCAGTTGTATAATTTTTATAGAAATAAACAATGTGACAATCATGAAGTAATTCTGTAGAAAAGGTGGGTCGGCGAAAACAAGAGAGGTAACAGTCAAAGACGCCAATCTACCACTGCTACCAACCAACACGACCCAGAGGAATTATCATTAATTATCCTGTAAAAGTCTAGTTTTCGTCGGCAAAAGCCGATGAAAACTAGCGCTCGAGAATTCAATTGCGCCCGTTGTCACATACAGGTAGTTATTTGCAGCTTCTGTGACAGAGGGAATATTTATTGTGGACGTATCTGTTCACGGCGCTCTCGCGTCCTAAATCATTGTTTAGCCAATCAAATTTATCAAAAAACGATAAAAGGACGGCAAAAACATGCGCAACGCCAACGTCGCTATCGGCAACGCGAAAAAGAAAAACAGCAGAAAGTGACGGATCAGGGTTCCAATGATTTGCCCCCCAATGATTTACTTCCCAGCGTGCCAAGTGAGGAGAAATCGCAAAAGAAAGGACAACTCTATTGTCATTTTTGCAGAAATGCTGTCTCGACATTTTTACGAAATGGATTTTTGCGCCATCATCAAGAAGATAAAGGGCATAACTCCTCATCTTGGCCACTAGGACCTTAACCAAAAAAAGATGGGGAGAATAATGATGACAATATCAAACGAACTCGAAGCTCAGATTTTAAGATACTACCATGTTGAAAAATGGCGAGTAGGAACCATCGCGCGCCAATTAAACATACATCATAGTGTTGTTCGCAGAGTATTATCCGCTGCAGGAATTTCTAAAGCTAATTTTATCAAACGGGAATCACTCATTACGCCGTTTTTATCATTTATCACAGAAACATTAAAAACCTATCCGAAACTAACAGCCAGTCGTTTATATGATATGGTTCGTCAACGAGGTTATGCGGGTGGTGTTGATCACTTTCGTCATTTGATTAGCCTTTATCGGCCTCGTCCATCAGCTGAAGCGTACTTACGTCTTAGAACGTTACCAGGTGAACAAGCACAGGTTGATTGGGGACATTTTGGTTATATAGAAATTGGTAAAGCAAGAAGGCCCTTAATGGCATTTGTCATCGTGCTAAGTTATTCGCGCAAAATATTTTTACGTTTTTTTATGAACCAACAGATCGCGAATTTTTTACGGGGGCATGAAGCCGCATTTAATGAATGGAATGGTAACCCACGTGTTTGTCTGTATGATAATTTGAAATCAGCTGTTTTAGAGCGGCGCGGAGATGCAATACGTTTTAATCCGATATTACTTGAGTTTGCAGCACATTATCGTTATGAACCACGGCCAGTTGCTATTGCACGAGGGAATGAAAAAGGACGTGTTGAACGAGCGATACGTTATGTGCGTGATAATTTTTTTGCAGCGAGAATTTTTAAAAGCATCGACGATCTTAATGATCAAGCAATGGAATGGTGTAATGGAGTTGCATCTGAAAGACCGTGCCCTGAAGATAAAGCTATATCAGTTCAAGAAGCATTTCTTCAAGAGAAATCTAAATTATTAATGCTCCCTGATAATCCTTATCCAACTCAGGAACGAGAAGAAGTCACCATCAATAAAACACCTTACGCACGATTCGATCTCAATGACTATTCCGTTCCACACACGCATGTGCGCCGAATCCTCACAGTGTGTGCAACACTTTCTACGGTTTCAATTTTAGATGGCGTCGCAAATCTGATTGCAGAACACCCACGCAGTTTTGATAAAGGAAGACAAATTGAAGATGAATCGCACGTTGCGAATTTAGTGGCACACAAAAGAGAAGCACGTCAACATCGTGGACAAGATCGACTTCAAGCTGCGGTACCAATCAGTCAGATGCTACTCATTCAGGCAGCAGAACGGGGATATAACATAGGCTCAATCGTCGCACAATTATTACAATTTCTGGATAGCTATGGAGCAAGAGATCTTAATGCAGCTATTGAAGTTGCTTTATCCAAAGGTGTTCCTCATCCAAATGCAGTGCGTATAAGCCTGGAAAAACAGCGAGAAGAGCGTAACCTTCCACCACCTATTAGCGTTCCACTTCCCGACGATAAACGTGTACGTGAGCTCGTCATTCGTCCTCATCAACTTGAATCATACGATCAATTACTCACAACTGATCCGGAGAACAATCATGACAACTGATATCCTCTTTCACCGAGCAAAATTATTAAAACTCACTGGACTTATCGCACATTGGGATGAGGTGTGTGATAACAGCTGGGTGAGCCAGTTGTTACAATGGGAAGAAGATGAACGTTCGAAGTCGACTCTTGCGACTCGCTTAAAATCATCACGTGTTGGGCGCTTTAAGCCACTTGTTGAATTTGATTGGAATTGGCCTAAAAAAATTGATCGCCAGGCCATAGAAGAATTCATGAATTTATCATTCATGAATGAAGCGATGAATATTATTCTCTGCGGGCCTAACGGTGTGGGCAAATCAATGATAGCAAAAAACATTGCATATCAAGCCATTATTCATGGTCAGACTGCTATGTTTACCACAGCAGGTCAAATGCTGGGTGATCTAACCGCTCAGGACGGCGATTTGGCATTGAAAAGAAAATTAAAATTTTATACCACGCCAAAATTACTTATCATTGATGAGGTAGGTTATTTATCGTACTCCAATCGATATGCAGATCTCTTGTTTGAAATAAT